>JAEEGH010001894.1_pt1 | contig 58433 bp, 52 predicted proteins | sample 9134181 | NCBI WGS metagenome assembly JAEEGH01 (sample SAMN16246544, study PRJNA631951) | gut metagenome | biome: gut microbiome; feature: rumen; material: DP-attached | host: Bos | place: Iran: Karaj | collected 2018-10
AAATAACACTAATAGTTAAATTATTTTAACATCTTATTGCTGTATTCATAAGAAGAAAATTGATATTTTTTACTTAATAAAGTAAGATTTTAGTTATATGAAAGCGCGCACATTTAAGGGTGGAATTCACCCAAAAGAAATGAAGGAATTAAGCAATAAGTGTCCTGTCACAGCGGCTTTTCCTTCCAGCAAAACGGTAACAATTCCAGTTACCATGGGGGGCGCACCTAATACTCCATTAGTAAAAGTAGGAGACCTGGTAGCCCGTGGACAAAAAATTGCAGACGGCACAGCTTTTATGTCTTGCCCTGTGCATTCCTCGATTGCAGGTAAAGTTAAAAAAATTCAAAACTGTCTTGTTACAGGCAGTATGGAAGTTCCCTGCATTACAATTGAAGCCGATGATTCCGGCAGAGAAGAATTTCTTGAAGTCATGGATCCTTTCACCTGCGAAGTTGAAGACGCTCTTAAAAGAATAAGGGAAGCTGGCATTGTAGGTATGGGAGGAGCATCTTTTCCTGCTCATGTAAAGTTCAATCCGCCAAAAGACAAGGATGTAGAATACGTTCTTGTTAATGCAGCAGAATGTGAACCTTACCTTACATGCGATGAAAGAATCCTTCAGGAAGAAACTGAAAAAGTTGTTGACGGTCTTGCCATTGCCCTGAGAATAACAGGAGCTTTCGGCTACATTGCCCTTGAAGACAATAAAGCATATATAAAACCACAATTAGACAAAAAGATTGCAGAGCTGGGTTATTCTGATGATATGGAAGTTGTTCTGGTTAAGACAAAATATCCTCAGGGCTCAGAAAAATTCATTGTTTCTGCAGTTCTGGGAGTTGAAATTCCAACTGCTTCCCTGCCGGCTGATGCAGGTGCCATTGTATGCAATGTGGGTACAGTAGCTGCAATTTCAGATGCCTTCAGAAAGGGTCAGCCATTAGTCGACAGAGCCCTTACAATTTCAGGAGGTGCAGTTGAAAAGCCATGCAACCTGAGAGTACCTGTAGGAACCTTAGTTTCAGACCTTATTCCGGAATACTTTAATGTAAAGGAAGATGAAACTGTAAAAATCATTTCCGGCGGTCCAATGATGGGCTTTACAATGCCTTCACTGAACTTCCCTATTGCAAAGGGTACAAGCGGAATCACTTTCCTGACAAAAAAAGAAGCCTGGCTGGCAGAAGAAGAACAGTGTATCGGCTGCGGTAAATGTATGCAGGCCTGTGCTATGAGATTAAATCCTGTACTTCTTGTAAGAGCCCTTAAAGCTGATGATATAGAAAAGGCAAAAAAACTCGGACTTATGGATTGTATTGAATGCGGTTGTTGTGCCTTCACATGTCCTGCCGGGGTAAAAATCGTGCAGAGAGTACGCCTGGGTAAGGGAATTGTAAGACAGCAGATGGCAGAAGCCAGGGCAAAAGCTGCAATGGAAAAAGCAAAAGCTCAGGCAGCGGGAGAAACAAAATGACAGTATTCGAAAAACTCAATCTTTCATCCAGCCCACATTTTAAGGGTCACTGGTCAACTAAAGGAATCATGATGGGAGTTTTATTCTGTCTCCTTCCTGAATGTGCAGCCGGAGTTTATTTCTTTGGTGTACGTGCACTCCTTACAATTCTTATATCTGTTGTAAGCTGTGTTTTATTTGAAGCACTTTTTCAGATAATTACAAAGCAGCCTGTAGTAATTAAAAATCTTTCAGCTGCAGTAACAGGCGTTCTTCTGGCCTTAGTCCTTCCTTCAACAACTCCTGTATGGATGACCATTCTGGGAGCATTTGTTGCAGTTGTAATTGCAAAAGGACTTTTCGGAGGAATTGGTTCCAACGTATTTAACCCAGCCCTTACAGGCAGAGCAGTTCTCTTTATATCATTCCCGTCAGTTCTGGGAGCAAGCTGGTTAAACACACAGGCTTCCGTAAATAAATGGAGCCTGGCTGAATCTTCACTGAACAATCTGGATGCCATTTCCAGCGCAACAGTTCTCAGTCAGGTAAAAGCCGGAACTTTTACTGGAAACAAGGAAATGTGGCTGCAGTACCTCTTTGGAAACAGAAGCGGCTGTATTGGAGAAACAGCAATTGCCCTTATCATTCTTTCTTTCCTTCTTTTAGCACTGGGAAGAATTATTGACTGGCGTGCACCTCTGGGAATGGTAGCTTCTGCAGCACTTGCAACATTCATTTATTCCCTGGCAAAGAGCGGAGATGCAGCATTTGCCGGCAGTTCTGTAATTACAGCCCTCCTCTCAGGCGGACTTCTTTTTGGTGCAACCTTCATGATTACAGATTACGCAACTGCTCCTGTTACAAAATGGGGCCGTTTTGTATTTGGCTGCGGAGCCGGATTGATTACCTTCTTAATCAGAACATTTGGAAACTATCCGGAAGGAGTTATGTTCAGTATCCTCATAATGAATGCTGTTGCTCCTTTCCTGAACAACCTGACTGGCCGCAAATACGGTTACGGCAAAAAAGGCCACAGACGCCCTGAGCCAAGAAAGATTGTACAGGATTTCGACGTTTCTAATGCGAAAGAAATTAAAGTGGAGGAAGAAAAATGAGTGCTGCAAAACCAATGATAAAGTTAGGCCTGGTTCTGGCAGTTTATGCATTTGTTTCCTGCACAGTCCTTGCTGTAGTTAACAATTTTACAGCTCCAAGAATCGAACTTAATCAAATTAAAAAGCGCAATATGATGATGCAGAAAATGATTCCTGAAGCTGACTCTTTTGAAAAAGTAGAAAACTTTGAGCCTTCAGGAAACCGCTCAATTACAATTGATTCCCTTTATTCCGCAGTAAAAGACGGAGAAGTAATTGGAGCAATTGTACAGGTAAGCGGACCAACTTACGATAAAGCAACCATTGTACTTGCAATAGACAGATCCCTGACAGTTAAAGGTATGGACTTTCTTGAACTTACAGACTCTCCGGGATTTGGAAATAAAGCAATGAAATCAGACTTCTTCCTTCCAAGCGGAAAAACTTTCTACGGACAGTTTGCAGGACTTGATTCTTCTAAAGGATTTACAGCCGGTGAAACTTTCGATGCAATTTCCGGAGCAACAATCACTTCAAAAGGTGTTGGAGAACTCCTGAATGCCGGCACAAAAAGCATTACCGCTTACTTAAAGGAGCTTGGCAATGAATAAGAAACTTTCTATTTTCACAAACGGATTTATTAGAGAAAATCCACTTCTGGTTTTAAATATTGGTTTGTGTTCATCCCTGGGTGTAACAATTTCTATTTTCAACGGACTGGGAATGGGTATAAGCATGACTTTCGTTCTTGTAATGAGTGAAATTGTTATTTCCCTTTTCAGAAAACACATTCCTTCTTCTATCCGTCTTCCAGTATTTATTATCATCATCGCTGCATTTACTACAATCGTTCAGATGGTGCTTAATGCATATATGGAAAGCCTTTATTCCGCACTGGGATACTTTCTGCCGCTGATTGTAGTAAACTGTATCATCATGGGACGTGTAGAAGCTTTTGCTTCAAAGAATAAACTTTCAGATTCAATTCTTGATGCACTAGGTATGGGGATTGGTTACACAGCAGTTCTTGTAATCATCTCTTTTATACGTGAACTTTTAGGTGCAGGTACCCTGATGGATGGAACTCCTTTAAAAGTAACAATCATCCCGGAAGCCTATAGAATCGGTCTTTTTAATTCTGCCCCAGGAGGCTTCCTTGCCTTTGGATTTTTGGGAGCCCTGATGCAGGCAATTAAAAACAGAAAGCTTAAGATTGCAAAGAAGGATCTTAAAGCAGAAAAGGAATTTGCTAAAGAACTTGCTAATGCAAAGCCTCCTGTTGATTTAAGCAAAATTGAATCAGAAGACAAGGCTGAAGCAGAAAATAAGACACAGGAGGAAACAAAATGAGTGACCTTCTTTCAATCTTTATAAAATCAGCTATTGTAGATAACGTTGTCTTTATTCAATACCTGGCTATTTGTCCTTTTATCGGTATGACAAGCGACACTCAGAAAGCCACAGGAATGAGTCTTGCAACAACTTTCGTAATTATTCTGGCTACAGCAGTAACCTGGCCTCTTTACAAGTTTATCCTTGTTCCTCTTCATATTGAATTTCTGAGAACACTGATTTTTATTCTTGTAATTGCATCCCTGGTACAGCTGGTAGAATTCTATCTCAAGAAATCTTCTCCAGCCCTCTACTCTTCAATGGGTGTTTACCTTGCCCTTATTACAACAAACTGTGCCGTACTTGGTGTAACAATCAAGTGCATTGACAAGAGTTACAACTATGGAGAAAGCCTTATCTACGCTCTTGGTGCAGCAATAGGCTTTTTGCTCAGTATGGTAATTATGTCAGCCGTAAGAAGCAGGATTAAAACAGCAAAGCTTCCAAAAGCATTTACTGGAGTACCTATTCTGTATGTGGCTGCAGGACTCCTCAGTCTTGCATTTTTAGGTTTCAGCGGACTTATTAAATAAGGGTGAACTATGAAAACAATTCTTTTTACAGGTCTGGTCGCCCTTGGGGTGGCATTCATATTAGGTCTTTTACTGGGTCTCTTTAAGAAGATTTTTGCAGTAGAAGTTGATGAAAAAGTTCAGCAGGTAAGGGACATTCTTCCTGGAGCAAACTGTGGTGGCTGTGGATTCCCTGGATGTGACGGATTTGCAGCAGCTGTTTGTAAGGGTGAAGCTCCTGCGGGAGGCTGTTCTGCCGGTGGTGCAGATGTTGCAGCTAAAATAGGAAAGGTACTTGGACAGCAGGTTTCCGTAGAAAGAAAAGTTGCTCTTCTGGCCTGCAAAGGTACAAAGGAATGTGCAAAGGCTCGTCCAAATTACATTGGCGTTAAAAGTTGTAAGGCAGTTACACTTGCAGCAAACAACACAAAACTTTGTTCTTTCGGCTGTATTGGTTTAGGAGATTGTGTAAAGGTTTGTAAATTCGGAGCCCTTTCCCTGGGTGAAGACGGCCTTCCAAAAGTTGATTACAGCAAGTGTACAGGTTGTGGAGCCTGTGTAAACACTTGTCCAAAACATCTTTTCAATCTGACAAATGCTAATCTGAAAGGTGCAGTTGCCCTCTGTTCAAATCACAGTGACAACAAACCTCAGATTAAGAAAGATTGTTCTGCAGGATGTTTCAAATGTGGTCTTTGTGCAAAAAAATGTCCTAAGGAAGCAATTGATATATCAGGTGGAATTCCTAAGATTGATTATGAAAAATGTATCAGTTGTAAACTTTGCGTAAAGGCATGTCCTGATCAGGTAATTGTTATGCTGCAGGATATTATAAAATAAAAATTAACCTGTCCAGAAAATTCTGCTTTCTGAACAGGTCTATTCAAGATACCGGCAGTTCGGAAAGAAACATTCCGAACTGTTTTTTTTATTTATAAAGTGAGGGCTTAGTTTCCAAACAAATGCCTCGTCACTATCCTTGTTTTAATGTTTAAATCAAAGATCTGGTTACCTTCATTAATAATACGAATAGTATTGTTATCCAGCAGTTCCATACTTTTTATAAAGACCCACTGTACATCAGTTTCCATAAATGGAATGTAGACATTTCTGTAAAGAGTGATTCTCCTTACAATTACTCCTGTTTTTATATTTTTTATAATCACTACACCTTTGCCGCTAAAAAGTCCTCCACAATAATCAGCAGAGTATTCATATCCATTATGAATTATTGGAGAAACTTCCGGAGGTGCGGATCTCTTGGCAAAAGCTGATGAAAGAGAAAGCAGAAAAAGGCATATCAGAAAAAAGTATTTTATTTTAATATCAGATCTGAAAAAACAAGTCATTTATATCTTCCTCAATTTTCCCGAATTTTATCCTTATATCTGATTTCATTTTTTCCGTCCTGATATAAATCTAACATATAGCCCTTTTCATCATTAAAAATGATTTGTTTTTGTGAATACAATTTGTCTTCTTCATCAGGAAGCACATTTGTTATTTCAGAGTAAGCAGAGGTCTGAACAATAAAGGAGGTACTTCCGTCTTTATATAAATTCAAGACTGAGTTAAAATCTTTTTTGTCATCAAGAAGTTGATAAGCAACAAGACCTTCTTCATCTGTAAAATTAATCTGGCAGATAGCATCATCATTATTTTCCAGTTTGAAATTTGTGCCGTTATTTCCCCAGTATAAGATGACTGTATTTGTACCATTACAGATTTTTACTGTTTGAATATTATGTGAATCTGGATCCATATAGTATTGAATACTGCAGTTTTCATTTATAGAAATTGATTTATCCCTACTGCAGGCAGAAAAGAAAAACGGCAAAATTAAAAGCAAAACAATTATGGATTTTTTTTTCATTTTTTACTCCAAATATTTTTTTATATACATACTTTCTGTATAAGGTTTCTGTTTACGTTAAACACAGTCATATAAAGATTATGGTACATCTAAAAAAATCAGCCGGCAACATCTGACCATTAAGATTCTGCACTGCCCGGCTGACTTTACTCATTAAATCTTAAACTGTCCAATATTGGAATCGATATCTGTAACACAATCGTCAAGATTATCATCAAGCAAAGTTATATCCTTAATTGATTTTCCAATATTTGAAACAGCATTATTCATTTCCTGGGAAGATGCCCTGAACTCCTGCTGAGTTTCTTCCAGTTTCTTAACAATACTGAGAATGTTCTGGGATGCCATATGCATTTCATCAGAAGAGCCCTTTACTTCAGAAGTAGAAGTATTCATTTCGCCCAAAGCAGCAAGCACTTGTTTTGAACCTTCCTGCTGCTCTTCCATTGCAGACCTGATCTGATTTACCAGCTGTGTAGTTGTCTGAATTTCATTATTGATTGTATCAAAAGCCTCGGAAGATTCACCGGAAGCATCAACAACCATAGAAATACTGTCAGTAATTTCCTTTAACTGATTTCCAATTGCATCTGACTGCTCAGAAGAAGTTTCTGCCAGTTTACGAATTTCATCTGCAACTACAGCAAAGCCTTTTCCTGCTTCTCCTGCGTGGGCTGCTTCAATTGCCGCATTCATGGCAAGCAGGTTTGTCTGTTCAGCAATAGCTGCAATAGTATCGTTTGCATTTACCAGTACAACAGATGATTCTGAAATCTTTGTTAAAAGAGAACTTACAACATTATTTTTGTCAGTTCCAATTTCAGTTGCCTGAGAAAGATTTTCAAATTCCCTGGCCATTGATTCAACTGAAGAAGTAACAGAATTAATATTTCCAACCATTTCTTCAATGGAAGCAGAAGCCTGTGTAATGGAAGAAGACTGACCTTCAATCATTGAATTCAAATTATCGATATTAGCAGAAATCTGTGTAACTGCACTTGAGGTGGAATTAATTGCGTCCTGCTGCACTCCAAATACCTTGTTGGAAATTTCCATGGATTTGTTGATTTCCTGCAGGTTACTGTTTGTTTCTCCAACCTTTTCCTTAAGATTTACCGCAGCCATTTCCAGAGTATTTTTTGATTGATTTATTTTTTTCACCGTTGAATGAATCTGCTCAATAAAATCATTAATTGAAGAAAGAATATCCTGCAGCTGATCTTTGCGTTTAATTTCAAAACGGCTGGTTAAATCCTTATCACCTGAATTCAAATTAACCATCTGCTTTTTAACTTTATTAATCTGAGAAAAGATTATGGCAACAACTATAACAACAAAGATCTGAATTATAATAATCACAGGAATGGAAGTTGTAATAACCCTGTTTGTAAGAGTATAAACTGGCATACTGACTTCTTTATTGCTGATTGCAGTATAAACCATGTAAGACTGATTCTTTATCTGAATATTTTCTTTTATAACAGTTTCTGTTTCATAGTCCGGCAGTGATCCAACTAAAAAAACTGACCCATCCCCATTATTTTCCTGAATGCAGACATGACCTGAATTATAAAACTTAATATCAAAAGCCTTGCGCAGAACCTTTGGTTCCAGGAATCCAACAAAAACACCTTTTTTAGTTTCCCTGGTATTTTTATCCTTATAGCTGAAGCCCTTCATAATTGGAATAGCTTCCACACCACGGTTATTCACGTAAAGGCTTCCAACAAAAATATCAGTTCCCTTAAGATGCTCTTTGTAATATTCACGATTTCTGATATCAGAACTTCCATTATAGCCGCTGCTTGAAGAATAAGTTCCCACACCCCCGTCTTCATCAAAAGCAACCATAACGTAATTGTATTCGTCTGGAATAGCCTTTTCCATAAGATATGAAACAATTGACTCTCTGGTATCTTCTTCATCAACAAGAGTTTCCTGATAATTCTCAAGCATTATGATTTTATCATTAAACCACTGGTTAACTGAGGCCTCAATTAAATCTGCATTGGTCTGCAGGGAACCTTCAAAGATTTCCCTGACAGGTTTTCGAACTGAATGAATACAGTAGCCTAAAATTGCTGCAAGAAGTGGAAAAATTACGGCAAAGGAAAGCATGCCGTACCTGAATAAGAGATTTACTTTTTTAAGCTTAGTCTGCACAAAATTGCCCCCGATCTTTTTATAATAGACTATATTTTATCAATATATCATTCTTATGCAAGAATATCATTATTATACACTATTTATTCGTATAGTTAATTAAAAATGATTAAAAATTATTCTTTTACAGGATTTTTTAAAAACCAAAAACCCCGCCTTTTATAGCGGGGCTCCTGTACGAAAGAATCACTGCCCGGTTAGTTGGATTTGGGCTTGTGTTCTTCAATCCGATAATCACGACCGGATAATAATTGTATGATTTAATAATACAGGCAGAATTCTCACTTGTCAAATAATTTTTTAGCTTTTTGTGAATATTAAAAAATCCATTTCCTGGGCAACCATAAAATTTTTGCGATTAATTTTTTTTCCTGCACAGGGTATTTTTCACTTCTTCTTCAACTTATAAATTGAAGTATGTTGTAGCTGTAAGCATCTGGCCACGAAAAGACAAAAAAAAGGAGTCAACTAGACGTATTGTTGACTCCTCAAAACATGCCCGGAACCAGAATCGAACTGGCACGATATTTAACTATCGAGGGATTTTAAGTCCCTTGCGTCTACCAATTCCGCCATCCGGGCAAGTGGTAAAATCATATATTATTTAAGATATTTTATCAAGTGCGGAAACCAATAAATATATTCACATTTTATAAAGCAATCCTCACACCTTTTTCTTTCAGCAGATCGACCAGTTCATTAAAGGAATTATCAGACCTGACAGAAGGAATGTCTACCTGAACAGACTTTCCATCCTTACAGTGAATTACCCAGTAGATGGTCTGACTTAATTTTGAAGTAGGAGTACTTTTTCGTTTTTCAATCAGTTCAATTTCATTGTAGAAGAATTTATAACTTTTAAAGTGTGAATAAAAAATGATTTTCTCTTCATCATATAAAGTTCGGTTAGTCATATTCTGGAGAGCCCCGAGAACAAAAGTCATAACTCCAAGAGCAAAAAAAACTGAAAACACTATTTTACCTGCTGTAGAAATATTAGGACTTTTTAATATTTTGTAAATGAGGACGAACATCAAAAGACAGAATAAGGAAATAATAACAGTCAAAGCTGTATTTATGGATTTTGAACTTTCTATACTTTTCATAGACTTTCCTTTTTTTTAAATTATAACACGGATATTTTCAGCAGACCATAAAAAAGGAAAACAAAAAAAGCACCTCAAAATCATAAGACTTTGAAGTGCCTTCCATGACATATCTGTCAGTTTATTTTTCAGCTGCGAACCGGAATTCCACAGCCCTGGTGTTCATTTTCCCAGCTTTGTGCCAGACGAAGGATTTTTACTTCATCAAACATCTTTCCTGCAAACTGAATTCCTACAGGCATTTTTCCCTTTGCTTCAGAAGTGTTTCCAGCAGGAATACTGATAGAAGGAATACGGGCAAGGTTTACAAATGTTGTGAACAAGTCACTCAGGTACATTTCAAGAGGATCATCAACTTTTGAACCTAACTTGAAAGCTGCTGTTGGACAAGTTGGACAAAGAATCAAATCGTAGTTCTCAAAGAGAGCTGCAACTTCACGCTGAATACGGGCACGAACTGACATACCCTTTTTGTAGGTATCACCAGAGAACTGTTCAGAAAGAACATAGTTACCAATAATGATACGGCGCTTTACTTCAGGACCAAATCCTGCTGAACGGGTATCAACATAAAGTTCATCATAGCCCTGTCCATTATCAACACGGCTTCCATAGCGGATACCGTCAAAACGGCTCAAGTTAGATGCGGCTTCTGACAAAGCAATTACGTAATAGCTCGCAATGCTTGCATCCAGAATAGGCAGGTCAACAGTTTCAATCTTTGCACCCTTTGCTTCAAACCACTTTCTGACTGAATCAAATACAGAACTTACATCAGGATCCATACCCTTTGTTTCAAGGAACTGCTTTGGAATAGCAATCTTCATCTTACTGATTTCTTCATCAGAATATGCCTGAAGCTTTTTCAGATTTTCAAAACCTGGAAGATCTGTAGATGTATCATCATAAAAATCTGTACCGCACATTACGCTTAATGGAGAAGCAATATCCTGTGGAGTGTGGCCCATAATACCAACCTGGTCTAAAGAAGAACCGTAAGCAACTACCCCCCAGCGGCTGAGTACACCGTATGTTGGTTTAAGACCATAAACACCGCAGTAAGAAGCAGGCAGACGAACTGAACCACCAGTTTCTGTACCAATACCAAAAATTGCCTGATTAGCACTTACAGCAGCAGTTGAACCGCCGGAAGAACCACCGGAAACATATTCACGGTTAATAGGATTTCTTGTAGGACCGTAGCTTGAATATTCAGTAGAAGAGCCCATTGCAAATTCATCCTGATTACATCTTCCTAAAGGAATTGCACCTGCATCCTTAAGACGCTTGATTACAGTTGCGTTGTATGGAGCAACATAGCCCTGGAGAATTTTGCTGGAACAGGTAAGCCTTTTGCCCTGAACTGAAATATTATCTTTGTTTGCAAAAGGAATTCCAAGGAGAGGCTTTTGTTCAAAAAGTGAATCCAGAGTTCCGTTAGCCCTGGCCTTTGAAATTTCTTCATCAGCTTTTTTTGCAAGATCCAGAACATCATCATAAATTTCAAGGAAAGCATTCAAAGGAAGTTCAGATTTTTTATCTGCTTCAAATGCATCAATTGAATTCTGTACAAGCTGAGCAGAAGTAACTTTGCCAGCCTTTAATTCTTCAACAGTATCTTTAATTGTGTATGTCATGTGTATTTCCTGAATAATTGATTAAGCGCCTTCACCAAGAACCTTTGGAACCTGGAAGTAGCCGTCGAGGAAGTTGTCCTTGTTGATGTTCTTTACATCGTGCATTTCAAGTCCAGGAACGACTTCATCTTCCCTAAGCTGTTCTGCTGTTGTTGTTGGATATGCGTCGTAAGGATTTTCACTATCATCATATTTTGAAAGGATGTCAAAATAGCTAACGATATCATCAACCTGTTTTTTCAAGGTTTCCATATTTGTACTTTCTGGTGAAAGTCTTGAAAGATAGAGAAGATTCTTAAGTGTTTCTTCATTTACTGTTCTTTTATCGCTCATAGGCTTAACTATATCGAATTTTAAGGATTTATGGAATATAAAAAAGCCAGTCCTTTGCAATTTAAGGACCGGCTTTTCAGTCTTCTTCAGATTGATTTATTTTTTACTGCTTTTTGAAGTAGTCTTCTTTTCTGAAGTACCTGTCTTCTTTGTTGAAGAGGTCTTCTTTGCAGCAGTATCTGCTTTCTTTGTTGAAGATGTCTTCTTTTCAGCAGTACCTGCTTTCTTTGTTGAAGAAGTTTTCTTTGCAGTGGTAGCTGCTTTTTTTGTTGAAGATGTCTTCTTTTCAGTGGTAGCTGCTTTTTTTGTTGAAGAGGTCTTCTTTGCAGTGGTAGCTGCTTTCTTTGTTGAAGAAGTTTTCTTTGCAGTGGTAGCTGCTTTCTTTGTTGAAGATGTCTTCTTTGCAGCAGCTTTGGTTATTTCAGGAACTTCAACCCGCTTTATAGACTGGGCTCTTGTAGGGTCAGAAATAACCTTCTTTACAGATTCTGCATTGTCAGCATTTTCTGTCTTTGCCACTTCAATTTCCTTGTTTTTCTGAGCAAGGGCTAACTTTGCCTTAGCATCTTCTTTTTCAAGTCTGGCATCAGCTTTTTTATCTTTTCTGGTCTTTGTGCGCAGATCGTAAAGATAGCGCTTGATTTTCTGGCTGGCAGTCTTTTCAAATTCCGGAACCTGCTCAATGCGGCCGATTCTTGAAGAAGAATTAGTTCTGCTGTTTACAAAATACTGAATTTCACCAAGAATCTTTTCCTTCTGATAAGCAATATCCTTCTGGAATTCTTCTGCCATTTCCTTAAAGTTTGGAATGTTGATTTTAGAGCGGGCTTCAGCTTCAGCCTCAACCTTTTCTTCATCTACATTAACAAGGGCAACGAGAGAAGTATCATCTTCTACAACCAGAGACTCGTTTACAAATGGATGCTGGTTAAGGACAAATTCAATATCCTCAGGATAAATATTTTCTCCGCTCGGGCCAAGAATCATATTCTTGCTTCTGCCTTTCAGGATAAGGCGGTAAAGTCCCTTTCTCTTTTTAATAACGCCCAGGTCACCTGTTTTAAAATATCCGGGACCGCAGTCATCATTTTCATTAGTAAAGGTATTTTCAGTAAGAGCAGGATCCTTGTAGTAGCCCTTCATTACATTTGGACCCTTTACAACAATTTCACCTACACCCTTTGAATTAGCATTAGCAATTCTCAAATCAAGTCCAGGTAAAAGTGGTCCGATTGTTCCAGGCATTGTAACCTTAACACCTGAACCTGCCAGAAGAGGTGCAGTTTCTGTAAGTCCGTAGCCGATTGCATAAGGGAATTTTGCAAGACGCATAAATTTTTCTACAACAGGATCTACTTTTGAACCGCCAATTCCAAAGAATACAAGTTTTCCACCAAAAGTCTTTTTCAATTCCTTACCCGCTTTACGGCAAAGAATTCTCCGTGTTGGAGGGAATTTTGACAAAAATTTAATGAATCCATTTTTTGTAAATGCAGGTACAATTTTTGCCTTATAAATCTTTTCCATAATAAGTGGAACTGAAAGTACGATTGTCGGCTGAACCAGCTTGAAAGCAGGAAGCAAGGCACTTACTACAGGCGGCTTACCAAGATAGTAAACAGCTGAACCGTTCATAATCTGCATTGAGAAACCAATTGTAAATTCATAAACGTGAGAAAGAGGAAGGAAAGAAACACAGCGGTCAAGCTTATTAACACGATGGAAAGACTGACCTCCAACTGCATTCCAGACCAGGCTCTTATTGCTTAATTCAACGCCTTTTGATCTTCCTGTAGTTCCTGAAGTATAAATAATTGAAGCGGTATCATCTTCTTCACATTCATGAGCTTTAAGGTCTTCAACTTTTACAACTTTACCCTTTTTACCGCTGATGACAGAAAAATCATCAATCTTTATTATGAGTTTAGGTAAAACCTTTTTAATATCCTTGATTTTATTGTAAAGCCTTTCTTCAACAACAACTGCATCTACTCCGCAGTGAGCAAAAATAGATTCAATTTCGTTTTTTGAAAAATCCGGAAGAAGAGGAACTGCAATCATTCCCCGGTTTACAATTCCAAAATAAGAAATTCCCCATTCAGGGCGGCCCAGACTGAGAATAGCAATTTTGCTGCCGGTTTTCATTCCGTAAGTTTCAAGAAGAGCTGAAAATTCAAGACTCTTATCATTAAGCTGCTGATAGGTGATTGCTTCTTTTCCTACAATTCCAAGAGCCGGCCTTTCTCCAAACTTTGCAACACTGTTTTTAAGCATGGCCTGGAATGTATATTTTCCCAAATCTTTTATTGTTTCCATATATTGTGTGCGCTCCTAAAAAAAAAGGTACAAATAATTAAACTGTAAGTAAAGTTTAATTTTCCTCAAACTCATTCAAATCTTCAAAAATGCTGGCATCAATTTTAAGGCCACCAGAAGTTTCAGTTTCTGCAGGAGTTACTGCATCAACAAAAGTATCACCAAAAATCTGTGCTGGATCTGCTTTAGAATTCAAATCTTCCTCAAAATAATCAAAAGATTCAGCGGACACTTCTTCTTCTGTTTTTTCAGGAAGAACTTCATCAAAGTTATTTGTTTCCGGAGTTGTATTTTTCTGTGAAAGGTCAGATATAAATGTTACCTGAGGGAAAAGTTTAATGATTTTTCTAATTGTCTCAGTTGATTCAACTTTATTGAATTCAAAAAGTTCTTCAAGACTGTCAAACCAGGAATCCCCCTGATTGAATTCATTTACATCAACAAGAAGCTGAGTAATATTTTTTACACCATCATAGAGAATGGACTGAAAATATCCAAAACTGTTCCAGGACAATTCAAAATCAGCAGTATCATACATTTTTGCCTTAAGATTTTTGTACCAGTCATCAACTTTTTCCAGTTCAGCTTCATCAGTAATTAAATTATTGAAAGAGCCGTCCCTTAAATCTGCAAAAGTATTCTTAATTTTGTTTGCCTTAGACTGGTCAATTCCGTCATACTGATTGTAGAGGGAAGCCAGTTCCAGCAGCTGGGCTTCTTCAGCTTTATACAAAGACAGAGGATAATACTCAGTTGCAGCAGAATCTAGATTTCCTAACTGATCTATCACTCTTGGAAGGCGAATAAGTTCAGTTCCGTCTTCATCAACAATAATTTCGTGTCCTTTATAGGTTTCAGTTTTTGATTTGCATGAGAAAAATGATGTGAATGCTGCCACAGCTAAAATTATAGCAGCAAATTTTAAATTCCTTTTCATATATGTGTTCCTCCCGAGGATTAAAAGATTTTATCATACATTTGCTATTTTTTCGATATAAACTTTTACAAATAACACAAGATTCAATCAATAAAATATAAACTATTCTTCCTGAAGGGTAAGGCGATTCTGCTGAAATTCAGGAATAAATACTTTACTTCCTCCATTGAAAAAATCAACGTTAATTACCCACTTTCCTTCACCTGAAAAACGGGCACTGGAAATTACGCCTTCACCGTAATCATCATGAAAAACAATCTTTCCTTTTGTCCACTTTTTTGCAAATGGATCAGAGGCACTTCCTTCTGCAAAGGATGACGGTTTCTGCCCCAGAACTCTCAAATAAGCGCCGTCGATTTCACTTAAGAATAAACTGGGCTCCATATAATTTGTTCTTCCGTAAAGACGACGCTGCCTTGTACTGGTTAAATACAGCTCGTTTCTTGCACGGGTAATTCCTACATAAAAGAGGCGTCTTTCTTCTTCCAGTTCAGCAAAAGATTTGTCTTCCCTTGGGAAAATTCCATTTTCCATACCGCTGATGATTACCCGGTTAAACTCCAGACCTTTTGTATTGTGGAGGGTAATAAGGGTAACCCGGTCCTGGTCATCAGACTCATCTTCGTCCTGAGTTGTGCGGTCAAGCTGAATGCTGTCCAGAAAATCCAGAAGCCCCTGCACTGACAGAGGATAGAACATTGCATTGTTGGCCAGTTCTTCCAGGTTGGCTGTTTTCTGCGTACCGGAAATTTCGTCCTGACCCTTGTAATATTCGTTCAAAAGAGATTTTTCATTTATTTCGCTTATGAGTTCGGTGAGTTTTTTTCCTTCATTTTCCTTTGAATTTAAGGATTTTGAAAAGTCATCAACCAGAGAAACAAATGCATCAAAACCATCTTTTGCTTTTTTGGTTAACTTAATTTCTTTTGCACCGTCAAGAATTGACTGGCACTTTTCATCAATAAAAGCATTGATAATTTTATCCTGCGTTCCCGGGCCAACTCCACGGGCCGGTTTATTAATGATTCGCCTGAAGGAAACCTCATCCTTCTGATTAACAAGAAAACCTAACCAGGCCAGAAGATCTTTAATTTCTTCTCTTTCATAAAACTTCAGGGAACCTACAATCTGATAAGGAATTTTTTTATGAATGAAGGTATGTTCAAATCCGCTGGACTGAGCATTCAATCTGTAAAGAATTGCCCAGTCTGAATAAGGAACATTTTTTTCGTGAGCCTGTTCAATTATGCTGGCACAGAATTCCACTTCATCATCCTGATCCGGTAAAAAAACCAGGGTAGGCTTTTTTCCTTTTCCTCTTGCGGCAACAAGGGTTTTCCCCAGACGACTTTCATTGTTCCTGACTACAGAATCTGCGCAGGAAAGAATTTCCTGAGTAGAGCGGTAATTTGTCTGCAGACGGACTAATTTTGTTCCGGGAAACTGATTTTGAAAATTCAAAATATTCTGCACTTCTGCACCACGGAATTTATAAATGGACTGATCATCATCACCAACAACACAGACATAAGTTGATGAACCGTCTGCAATTCCGCTTAATTCCTTAAGCAAAAGAAACTGAGCTACGTTAGAGTCCTGATATTCATCCACAAGAATTACCCTGTAGCGTTTTTGCATTTCCAGTTTGAGAGCCTCGTTATCCCGCAGAACAAGATAAGGCTTCATAATCAGGTCACCGAAATCCACGTTACCGGTTGCTTCAAGACGCTGCTGGTAGGCGGCATAAACTTCCCTGAACTTTTCATCACTGTCAATCTGATCCAGTTCCAGGCTGTCCGGCTCAAGACAATAATCCTTCGCAAGAGAAATCTTATGAACAAAAGCAGAAGCCTGCACTCTTGTAAGGGAAGGATATGACTTTGTAACAAGGGTGACCATATCATCTTCATCATAAACAGTAAAAGTGCTTGAAACCCCTGCAGCCTGATAATATTTTCTCAAAAAATATGCACCCCAGGAGTGAAAGGTTTTTATCTGGGCATATTGAGCCTTTGGAGAAAGCAGTTCTGCCCTCTGGCGCATTTCATTTGCAGCTTTTTTTGTAAAAGTTACGGCAAGAATTGAATAGGGATCCAGATGCTTTTTATCAATGAGGTAAGCAATTTTTGTAGTGATTACGCGGGTCTTTCCAGAACCTGCCCCTGCTAAAATCAAGAGAGGGCTGCCCTCGTGAACAACAGCCTGAAGCTGCTCTTCATTCAGGACAGAAAGGTAATCTGGTAAATCAGAATCCTCAGTTTCCAATATACTCTCCGTCCATATCAACCTGACTAGATGTGAGAGCATGAACCAGGACAACTCTTCCCGGCTGAATTGCTTCTACAGCTTTTTTATCATCCAGGTCATAACGAATAACAAACGAACCGTCTACTTCCGGTGCCTGGAACCAGGCTCTGCCAATAGCAAGACCATCATCGCTGCCTTCGTGATTTTCTACAATTTCTTCAACAAGAACCTGATAATCTTTTCCGCATCTTTGAGACAAACGGTTAACTGTTATCTGATCCTGAAGAGCTTCCAGCCTGTTCTTTCTTTCAAGAGAAATTTTTGCCTTTACCTGCTTTTTCATATTTGCAGCAGGAGTGTCGTCTTCCGCACTGTAGGTAAAACAACCGGACCAGTCTGACTGAATTGCATTAAGAAATTCTTCACTCTGCTTCTGATTTTCCCCATCTTCTCCAGGGAAACCGGTAAGAAAAGTTGTACGGATTGAACTTTCAGGGAATCTGCTTCTGATGGTTTCAATAAGCTTTACATAAGAATTAAAATCACCCTTGCGGTTCATTGCCTTAATTACAGGATCTGAACCTGACTGGAAAGGAATGTCAAAATATGGAATAATTCGTTTATCCTTTTCCATGAGCTGGAGAACATCCGGGTTAAAGTGATCCGGATGAATGTAAAGAAGACGAATCCAGAAGGTTCCTTCAAGAGCAGAAATTTTTTCAAGAAGACGGTAAAGGTATGAAGGATTTTTCATTTCTTCATTTTCAGGAGAAGCAATCAGGGGTTTAGTCAAATCTGAATAAAGGCCCTTAAATCCATTTTTTCCTTCATTAAAAACATCATCCTCTTTTCCACAACCGTATGCGGCAAGATCCTGACCAATTAAATTGATTTCAAAGATGCCTTCTTTAAGAAGTGACTTAATTTCTTCAAGGATTTCATCAGCTTTTCTTGAACGTAAAGTTCCACGAATGAGGGGAATTGCACAAAAACTACAGCAGTTGTTACAGCCTTCTGTAATTTTAACAAAAGCAGAGCCCTTGTAATTCAGGAGAAGTTTTCTGTCGCCGCAGCAGACACCCTTTTGTTCAGGCTTTACCATTGGACGCTGATTCTTAAACACAGCAGCTACAGTTGATTCAACCTGAGACAAATCACCGTTACCAAAAATTCCATCAACTTCTGGAAGTTCAGTTTTAAAGATTTCTGCATAACGCTCAGCAAGACATCCTGCCAGAAGAATTTTTTTGTCAGGATAAGCTGAGCGGGCTTCCATTACAGAATTGAGAGATTCAGTTTTAGCACTTTCAATAAAGCCGCAGCTGTTAACAATAATTAAATCAGCATCATCAGGATTGCTGCACTGTTCATAGCCGGCATTTAAGAGACGGGTAACAATAATTTCCCCGTCAACCTGATTCTTAGCACAACCGTGCTGGTCAAGAAAAAATTTTTTGTTAGTCAAGATCTACAACCACCAGACGATAGCGACCATCAGTATCCCTGATCCACTTAACATCTTCAACCTTAACCTGTCCAGCCTTACCAATTTCAAGAGGATAAGTTTCGCCATCTGAAATAACAGTAACAGAAAGAGCATTACCATTGCTCATCCACAGACGGGCAGCATTACTTGGAGTAACTGTAATAACATCACCGTTTTTGTAGTACTCTTCAATCTTTTCCTGACGGTCAACCCTGTAACGGAAAAGACATGAACCACGGAAGGAAATCTGTACGGTAAACGGATATGCCCTGTTATCTTCAAGAATAATTTCAGATGGAGTAACATTTGTTCTTGAAATCTGACTTTCATCAGGCTTGGTTTCTGCCTGGGCAAGACGCTGGTCTTCACCCTTAAGAATCATTCGGACTTCAGCTCCACGTTCTGGATTTGAATTAGAAATATCACTTAAATAGAGAATAATGTCGTTTGCACCATCTCCGTCAATATCAAGTTCCCTTTCTTCACTTAAATCAACAACCTGATTTCCAATTGGAGTAGCAACGGTAAGCTGACCAAGTGTATCTTTTACAGTAAGAGTAATATTCTGATCTTCAGTATTTGCATCCGGTACAAGGAGCAGGTCCCCCTTATAGAGGCGCTTTGTCAAAACTTCAGAAGAAAATTCATAGGTATGAACTGTCTGATTTTCAGCAATAATTCTGGCCCTTTCTTCCCTTTTCTGAGGGATTTTGAAAACACCGTAGTAGAAATAAAGAACAAGAGCAACAAGAACTGCGAGGGCTCCAGCAATGATGGCCGGTAAAATCCATTTAGGAGTATGATGTTCAAGAAGTTCTGTAGGAATTGGAGCTTCCTGAATTTTCTTTGCATTATAGAGTTTTAAAATATAATCAGCATCACAACCCAGATAAGAACAGTAATTCTTTACGAAACCTACAAAATAAGCTTCACCTGGCAGGGCTGCATCGTCTTCCAGTTCCAAGGCTTCCAGATAATGTTTTGCAATTGCAGTATCTCTTGAAGCCTGATCAAGACTCAGATTCTTTCCTTCTCTTGCATTCTTAAGAATTTCACCGTAACTTTCCATAATCTAAACCCCTTTACAGTTGATACACTCTCCCGGATAATCTTATTCTTCGTAAAGGAAGTTGTTAAAGTTGTTGGCAGATGAAGGCGCATCGTAAATAAAGCGGCGGGCAGACAAACCAACATTTACTGAATAATTTGAGAAATCAATGATATAAGTATCACCAGACTGAGACTCAGCTTTTGCACGAACAATAAGCTTTGACTTTGGACTGATTGAAAGTTTTATTGTTTTAAATGCTTCACTTGCTGAACGGCGGGTGCAGATAAGGTTTACAACCATAACGCTTGAGCCTTCATCAAGAGGTACAGGTTCCTGGCTCACTTCATACTGAATTGTATAATAACGGCGGATAAGGCTTAAACCAAGAGCTCCCTGTGAACGGCCTGTAACAGACTGTTCGAGGATGGCGTTCTGACCAGGAAGATAAATCTGAAGAGATTCTCCGTCAAAATTAAAGACCTGACCAGCAGGGCGGGTAAAATCAATGCGTACCAGTTCAGGGCGCTTAAAATACATTGTGCCGTTCTGGTAACTTGATCCCATCTGTATACTTACAGTACATGTATAATCATAAAAAGATGCATAATAATCGCTTACGGATTTGAAAAAATCACTGGCTGTAACAATTCCCTGTGGAGTTGTTGTCTGTCCTGCTGACTGAGCAAAAGCCATTGTTCCTGCCATTAAAGCCACTGAAAGAAATGTTAAAATCTTTTTCATATTGATATAAATTCCCTGTATAAATATAAGGACAAAATCCCCATTAATCATAATATAATAGAAGAATAAGCCCAATCGGTCAATATAAAGGGAGATTTTGCTGATTTTTCAGGCATTTCCGGCCATTTTTACTTGAGGAATTCCTTTATTTCTTCCAGAACAGCCAGGGCGTTTATACCATTCTGCAGGGTGGATTTTAAAGCTTCCTTTCCATCCAGAAAATTTACCGCATTTGCCACCATATTTGTAAAATACAGCGTTTTTTTAGGAACTTTTATGTTTTTCTGGCTCTTGAGGGAATTAAATCCTGTATAAAGCTCTGAAGGTTCAGACTTGTAAAGTTTAAGATAGCCGTTTCCAATAGAAATGCGGCCTTCAGTTCCAGTAATTTCAATGTCAAAGGCAAAAAATCTGGACCGGCCGTAAATTGATATTTCCACATCCGGACAAATTTTTGTCTGATAATGAGCACTAAACTGCCTTACATCACCATTTTCATCCCTTAAGATTCCTGTAACAAGGGGATTATTAAGAAGGGAATTAACAACTCTGGTAGAACCAGAATTTTTTTCTGCCATTCCTAAAAGCCCCAGCCCCTTTTCAGAAATTGATTTGTAAACTGGAACATTAACAGTTGTTGAAGGCATATTCTGTTCAAGGAAGAAAAGCACAGAATCCACAAGATGAGTTCCATCATGCAAAAGACTGAAAGCCCCCTGCCCCTGAAAATCACGCTCTCTGGAATAAACAACCATTCCGGAATGAAGGGAAGCCCTTATACTCTGCATATCACCAATTTCAGATAAAAAGGATTTGGCCAGATTGTAATCTTCAGCAAAACGCCTTTCGTGATTTACAAGGATGGCAACATTATTTCTTTCACAGGAATTATAGATTCTCAGTGCCTGGTCCACGGAAAGGGCAACAGGTTTTTCCAGAATGATAAGGCCGGGTCTGGCCATAATTGCATCCAGGGCTTCGCTGACATGGGAATTTTCGTTTACTGCAATCGTAATTATATCAGGCTTGTTACGGGCGTAAAGATTTGCAGAGTTTCTGTATACCTGACACTTTTTGTTTGCTTCGTGCCATTGATTTAAAACTACAGCATCTTTATCACAGGCAGCAATGAGCTGAACCCGGGGATTTTCGTTAAGAGCCATAGTATGACTGGCAGGCTGTTCCCTCTTTTTATCCAGCCCCAGTGAATATCCGATTCTTCCGCAGCCTATAAGGGCAGCAGTATAAATTTTTCCTTGTGCCATAAACATTTTTTCTATTGATAAAATCTCTGCCGCAAAAAGAGGCATGCAGGAATAAAGCATGCCCCCTTAAAAAAATCAGTACTTCATTTCATCCATAAGTTTTGCGTACTTCTGAGCAAGTCTCTTTGACTTAACTGCAGCAAGTCCACAGTAATTTGAAGGATGTTCAAAGAAGTTTGCAGGATTTTCTACACCAAGTTTTTCAAGCTGAGCAGTAATGTCCCTGTATTCTTTTTCATGAGTCTTGAGTACTTCAAAGAATGTTTTTCCAGTTTCTTCTGCTTCAAGAGTGATTTTGCGGATGATTTCGTGACCATCATTGTAGCCTGCTTCACCAAGAAGGATGTATGCAGGTTCAGCAAGAACGCCTCCCTTAACCTTTCCGCCGGCATTTTCCAGATTGCGGGCCATGCCTTCCTTATCAGCCTGAAGACCTTTAACTACAGAATTCATACGGGCAATTGCCATTGTGAATCCTGCAACATAATCTGCAATAAAGCGCTGAGATGCAGAGTTTGTTAAGTCACGCTGATGTTCTGAAATCTGGTCCATGTAGAATGTAATTACTCTAGGACACATTGCCTTCCACAAAGACTTAACGTGTTCACTGTTCCATGGATTACGCTTCTGAGGCATTGTGGATGAACCAACCTGAGTAGCAGCAAAATATTCAAAAACTTCACCAATTTCTGAACGCTGAAGGTTGCGCAGGTCATCAGCAAGATTTGCAATAATACCAAAGGCAACGTTCATTTCCAGCAGAAGGCGGAGGACATGTTCCGGTTCAACCAGCTGATTTGAATATTCAGAAGGCTTAAGGCCCAGGAATTCAACATAAGTTCTTTCAAGTTCTTCAGGATCCTTTACAATCATTGAAGGACCATTGTAAGAACCTACAGGACCTGCAAGTTTTCCTACCAGATCATTTGAAAGTTCTTCAATGCGGAGAATTGATTTTCCCAGACGGCTTACAAATTCTGCAACTTCCCATCCAAAAGTGATTGGAACGGCATGCTGACCGTGAGTACGGCCAACCTGAGGAGTTGCACATTCTCTTTCTGCAATCTGACAAAGATATTTTTCAAGTTTTTTAAGTTCTGGAAGCACAACATTGTGTGTTACATCACGCATGCGGCAGCTGAGACCAGTATCAAGAATATCAACAGAAGTTGCACCCAGGTGAATGAGAGGTCCAATCTGAGAATCCACCTTTGTTTTCATTACATTAACAAGGGCACGGATATTGTGCTTTGTCTTTTCCTCTTCAGCGTAAACTTCCTGAGGATCGATATTATCGGCAACATCATCCAGCTGTTTTGAAATTTCATCAGTGAGCTGACCACGAAGCTTTAAGTGAGCTTTTACCAGTGCGGCTTCACATTTTGCATGAGAACGAACTGATGCTTCTTCTGAAATGTACTTAGAAAGGCCGGCGAAAACGTCAGCTTCCGACAAAGAGTATCTGTGATCGATACATGAAATGTTTTCAAAAATATTGCGTGTTTCCATATAGGGAGTATGCCACAAATCAATATTTATCGCAATTGCAATAGACTACAATAATCGGTAAAATCATAGGGCAAGGAGTATAAGATGAAAAAGATTATCAGCGGAAAAGTCCGCGAAGTTTATGATCTTGAAGATGGTAGAATGGTCATTGTAACAACTGACCGCATTTCAGCATTTGATGTAATCCTTCCAACAATGATTACAGACAAGGGAAAGGTTCTTAATGCCCTGTCAAACTTCTGGTTTGAATACACAAAGGACATTGTTAAGAATCATATGATTTCATCAGACCTGAAAGATATGCCTGCAGAATTCCAGAAGCCTGAATTTGAAGGCCGCACAATCCTTGTAAAAAAACTTAAGATGATTCCTTATGAAGTTATCGTTCGCGGCTACATGTTCGGTTCAATGTATGAAGCTTACAAAAAAGGTGAAGCTTTCCTGGGCCATTCATTCGACAAAGAATATCAGCAGGCTGAAAAACTGGCTGAACCAATCTGCACTCCTTCAACAAAGGCAAAAGAAGGTCACGACATCAACGTTACCCTGGACTACATGAAAAAAGATCTTGGGGATGAACTGGGACAGAAAATCGCTGACACTGCAATTGCCCTTTACAAAAAATGCTATGAACATGCTTACAAAAACGGCATCATCATTGCTGATACAAAATTTGAATTCGGCCTTGATGAAAATGGTGACCTGGTTCTGGGAGATGAAGTTCTCACTCCAGACTCAAGCCGTTTCTGGAATCTTGAAACATACAAGGTAGGAACAAGTCCTGCATCCTATGACAAGCAGTTTGTTCGTGACTGGCTTAAGGACAATAATCTGGCCGGAGATCCAGACATTAAGTCAATTCCGGATGAAGTTGTTGCAAAAACTTCTGCCCTCTATCACAAATGTGAAGAAAAAATCTGTCATTTCTAATATTCATAAAAAAAGCACTTCTGAAAGAGCCTTTTAATCAACTCTAATCAGAAGTGCTTTTTTATTTTTATACTTCAAACTGGTCAATCTGTGAACCAATCTGATTAATTGCTTCACTAACCTTTGTTGAAATATCAATCAGTTCAGAAGAACTACGGTCAATCTGATCAGTGCTCTGGTCCATCATATTAACAAAGGCCTGCATCTTGTCTGCACTATCCTTAAGGCGGCCAATCTGCCCAAGAATAAGATTGTTACCTTCAGACATTTCCTTTGAAGCAGAGTTTACTTCAGATGTGCTGTCGTTCATGTCATGAAGGGCCTGGATAATCTGAGTTGAACCTTCTTTCTGTTCAGTCATTGCATTTTTAATTGTCTGAACCAGATTATCTGTATTCTGAATTCCTTCTGCTACACTTGTGAAGGCAGCACTTGTCTGTTCAGAAGCAGCTACTACATTTTCAATGGCAGTTCTGATGTTGCCCAGTCTTTCACCTATAGAGTTAGACTGAGTTGTAGAAGTTTCTGAAAGTTTACGGATTTCATCTGCAACAACACTGAAACCTCTTCCTGCTTCACCGGCGTGGGCAGCTTCAATTGCGGCGTTCATAGCGAGAAGGTTTGTCTGACTTGCAATGTTAGCAATAACATCATTGGCTTCCAGCAGAAGTTTTGAATCAGCTTCAATGTTAACAATCATTTCATTTACGCTGGAAAGTTTATTGTAACCGTCGCTGACACTTTCTGAAAGCAGCTTAAAGGAATCAGCCATTTTAACAACTGTATTGTTTACGGAATCAATATTGCCAACCATTTCTTCAACAGCACTTGAAGCCTGGGTTACCCCTGCAACCTGATTAGAAATCATTTTTTCAAGGGAAGAAATGTTAGCCGCAATTTCATTTACCGCAGCGGAAGTTTCTGTAATGCCGTCAGACTGGGACTTAATACCGTTTGTTGTATCAAGAATACTGTCCTTAATTTTATCAATTGCATCTGCAGATTCTGCTGTAGTCTGAGAAAGAATTTCACCTGCATTTACAAGAGTTACCTGAGATTTCTTTAATTCAGTAATGATTGACTGAAGCTTTGCAGTAAAGTTATTGAATCCTACAACGATTGCTCCAATTTCATTGTTTGCAGAAACAGAAATTCTCTTTGTAAGGTTTGCATTTCCTGTAGCAATTTCATTGATTGAACTTTCAACTTTTTTAAGAGGATTAAGCATGCGGTAAAGAACCATTGCAGTAATCACAAGAAGAATAAATCCAATCACAATGAAAGAAATAACCATAATCTGCTGAATGGCTCTACCTGAAGAATAAATCTGACTTTCTCCAATCTTAAATCCAATACTCCATGGAGCGTTGTGTACAGGGGCATATGTTATAAACTGTCTCTTTCCGTCAGACAAATCTTTAATCCAGCCGGAACCGCTCTTTCTCTGAACCATTGCATCTGCAATAAGCTGCAGGTCCTTATGTTCTTCAGAAAGGCCTGTAAGGAAATTCTTTTTCATTGCGTATCCATATTCAGGATACATGATTACATTTCCATTGCTGTCAAGAAGGAAAGCGTTACCTGTTTCACCAAGTTCAATATCGCTGACCATTTTTTGAATTGTACTGAGAGGATAAACACCGGCAAACACACCAAGTTTTTTTCCATTAACAACTACAACCTGGGCAACGTAGAAAATCGGCTTTTTTATAACTTCATCCATTTTTGGATTACTTACATATTTGTAGTTACCGTCATCAACAATTGCTTTGAAAAATTCTTCATTGCGGAAATTTGCAACAGTGCCATCATCACGGTAGGCAGTTCCATCAAGAGTACAGAAATACATTGCATCAATATTTGCACTCTTGGAATCATTTTTTGAACACATCCATTTGATGATATTGTCAGTATTCAAAGTCTGCACAACATCTGAATCAACATAATAGCGAACTTCGCGAAGATACATGTTCAGACGGTTTGTAAGCATCATGGAATAAGCCTGTGCAATTTCTTCACAGTTTTCTCCATAGCTGTCACTTGTGGATTTATTGGAAAAGTTGCTTACTAAAAGAATCTGAATACTTGTTAAAACAATAAAAACAGCAGCAATTATGGCAAGCAAAAGTCTTACAAGACTTGTTTTCTTAGTTGAATTATTCATGATTATCCCCTCACCTTAGTTGTTTTTTGAATAGAAGGAATCCAGCTGTCTCTGGAGTTCAGAAATTATTTTCTCAATTCCAGCCTTCTTAAGTTCCTGTCTGAATTCAGCAACATAGGCAGCAGGATTATCCACCTGTCCATAGCTGATGTTACCCATATACTGCCCGTACAAATCTGCAACAGCATCCAGTTCATTTGTGATGTTTGACAAATCCCATACAATCTGGCTGTAAGGATAATCAATTCTGCACTTATTGTAGGTTTCATTAATCTGGTCAAAAACTTCCCAGTTAGTTTCAGTATCACGAAGTTCAAGGAGATCGTTTCTGCCCCACCAGTAGTTTGTAGTAATTCCAGGAACCCCCTGAATTGGTTCCCTGTATCCTTCATCATTAAGCTTGTACTGGTAACCTTCAATACCGTAGTTAATCAAGTTATAACATTCCTTATCGTTACGGAGTAAATCGTAAACCATAAGGGCACGTTCAGGATGTTTTGAAGAAGCAGACACTGCCATTGCACCGTGAGTAATTGTCTGATAAACAACATTCTGAGCTTCTTCACCGAACCAGAAGAAACCTGAATCTGCACCAGGAACATTTTTCTTTAACTTATTGTAAAGCTGTGTATACCAGGTCTGAGTATGATGCTGTTCAACTCCTGTAAGTCCCCTGCAGAATTCATCCCGGTTGTCACGGCCATAGGCATCAGCAGTAAGAACATCGCTGATCCAGAAACCTGCATTGTTCCATTCACGCATCAGTTTAGCATATTCTACAAGTTCATTTCCTTCATAAAATGGAGAATAAATTTTCTTAAGATTGCTCTTTCTTGTGCCAAACATATTTGTAGAAGTAATACCGTCGGCAATAATATAATCACTCTTTGAACGGATGTATCCTTCCGGATGATAGGAAGAGGCAGCACCATCACTGTCCCACGGAATAAGTTTCTTAACATCCTTTACGTAATACATATATTTTGTTAAATCTTCCCAGGAATGTACCCCGTTAAGACCAGCAGCCTTAGCCCAGTCCATGCGATAAGCAAAACCATGATTTGTCCACTGAGTAAAATTGTCTTCAGGAAAGAAATAGATTTTTCCATCACTGCGGCAAACATTCCAGTGTTCAGCAGAAACAGATTCCCAGGTTTTTGGAGCATAGGTCTTAATCATTTCATCAGAAAGAGGCATAAAGTTACCAAGAGTAACATTCTTCCAGGCATCCAGCCAGTCAGTTGCAGTTCCAATAAGATCAACAGAACCGTCTTTTTCTGCAAGCTTCAAGTTGTAAACAGTCTGATAATTGTTCCACGGGATGTAGGTAATTTCCAGCTCAGCATTAACAAGTTCATTCAAGCGTTCGTTCAACTTCTCAAGCATTTCAGAAGTTCCACTGTCTCTCGGTTTGTTACCAAGAGTCAAATAGGTGATAATAACATGATGATTTTTTACATCTGCCTCAGCATCAATATGTGAAGCTTTTTCACAGGATGCTAAAAGCAGAACAGAAAGAAATAAAGCAGAAAATTTCAGATAAACTTTCATCTCGTACCTCAAAAAAAAAAAACAACACTCTCTCTCAAACTTTTTTTTTGCTATCTCTAAATATCCTTAGGGATATATAACATTTTTTTATAGCTTATTATGATAAATGTATTTTAGACAGATAGCAAGAGAAAAAAAGTGAACTGGATATTTTTGAGATTTTAAGAAAAAAAGTCTTCTATAAATTAATCCTGTTTCTGGACTTCAGTTACGTGTGAATAGTCCACGAAACCCGGTATATTTTTTGCAAGGTTCTGCATGCGGATGTCATTAGCTTCAATATTATCAGCAATGGCCCGAAGCTCTTCCTTAACATTTGCCGGCATAGGATAGTCTTTTTTGTAGTGAAGCTGGTGCTCCAGACTTGCCCAGAAATCCATGGCAATAGTACGGATTTGAATTTCCACAGGGATAGCCCGCTTCTGGTCAGAAAAATAAACAGAAACTTTTACTATCACGTGGAGACTGCGGTATCCGCTTTCCTTTGGATTTTTTATGTAATCTTTCATTTCAATAAGTTCAATGTCACCCTGAGCAAGAAGCATCTGGGTAACATGATAAACGTCACTGATGAAAGGGCAAGTTACACGGATTCCCGCAATGTCGTAAAGTTTATTAACCATATTGTCTATGGTAACAGGCAGACCCTTGCGCTGAAGCTTATTGGCAATGCTCAAGGGTTCCTTGATCCTGGAAGAAATACTGCTGATTGGATTTCTCTGATGCTTGCTTTCAAATTCATCTTCAAGAATTTCAAACTTGGTGGTTATTTGCTTTATACCACTTTCGTAAAGCATAAGCAGCTGTTGAAATTCCATTGCAGTGTTCAGAATCTGATTTGGATCAGCAAGAAGATTTTTATTATCCTCTGCAGCCTTTTTCAAAATTAATTCATTATCCATATTTCTTCCCGGTCAATTTTTTAAATTAGTCTGTCATTTTGTCAGTTCAGAAATTGCTTTAAGCAGTTTTCCCTGAGAGCTGGCAGAAAGTGTAAAATAGTAAGGAGAAAGAGATGCCTTGAAAACGTATTCAGCAGGAACAGTCTTTTCTTCTCCATTTTCATCTGTAGTCTTTTCTTCTGCTTTAGTCAGGTAAGACTGTAAAATTACAGATTTGCCATCAGCAGTTTTCAGCTCAATTGTATTTGAAGGAAGAAGCTCCTGAGGCAGAGCATAATTATCTTCCATCCATTTTGAAACGCGGAGGAAAGCAAGGCCGTTTACCCAGGCAGTAATTTTATCCTTGTCCAGAGACTCCTGCTTTACGCCGCTGTTTGAAGAAAGGAGTTTCCAGTTTACTCCGGATTCAGTTTCTCCGTCAGAAGAATCAACTGCAGAAAAATCTTTTTCCAGAGAAAGTTCACTGCTGCCATCATCAAGTTTTACGCTGATAATGTTTCCCTGACCTAAATCATAAACAGCCTTGTTTCTCAGTTCATCTACAGATTTGGTAAAAAGTCCGTCCAGTGATTCGCCTAAAAGATATACCTGAGGTTTTGAATCCAGCTGAATGTAAGTTTGACCGCCGGTTGCAGTTGATTTACCGATTTTAATTTTTCTGAGAAGTTTATTTTCCAGATAAGCTTCAACTTCAACAGCCTGTCCCTGAACAAGACCGTAGCGGCTTTCTTCATCCTGAGATGATGAAGATGCAGTTCCTAAAATCTTCATATTCACAATGCTGTCCAGAAGACGCTGAACCACGTCACTGTCAGCAGGATACTTCTGCTCACCAATGAACCAGCTGTCATTTTCTTTCTGCAACTTAATCTGTCCGTTTGCAGGAGAAGTAATAAGCAGACTGTCCGGAGATTCCTTTAAAGTAAGAGTCTCCTGTTTTGACTTGCCGGTAAAAACAAGCTGAAGTGCATAAATTCCTGCAAAGAGCAGAATCAAAATACAAAGAATAAGTTTTCTATATGATTTAAATGATTTATTTTCTGCCATAACTAATTCTCCTTAGAATTATTTTTTTCTTCTCTGGAGTCCTCTGGATCATACTTCATACGGATAGCATTTCTGTGAGCCTTTTTCTTAAGGAAGACAATGAGTCCTGCAAGTACAACAAGAAGGGCTAAACCTATTTCGTTAAAGTATTTGATAAAGTTTACTAAAGGACCTTTTTGAACAGAAAGAGAATTTAAGCTCAAACCTTTTGTACGCATTGTACACAGGTCACCGTTACCATTCATGTAGTCAACCACATTGCGGAGGAGGTATGCTACTGGTTCCTTTGAATTTTCAGAGAGAAGCTGTTGTGTTGTAATGTAAGAAGTTCCTGCCAGGAAAATCTTACCAGACTGTCTTGAAGATGAAAGATGTGTGTTCAGAGACATGCGGGATTCTGCAGCCCCTTCACTTTCAACAGATTCTGATTCAGGTTCTGCAGCAGTTTTTTCAGGAGCCTGAGCAAATGCAGAATTAAACTTTCCTTCAAGAAGAACTGCAAGCTGATAAGGACCTGTATAAGTATCAGGTTCAGAAATCATCAGAGGACTAAGATAAATACCATCTTTCTGTGTCCACGATTTCTTTGAAGAAGAAACAAGATTTGTAACGTTAACCATATTCTGGTCAACTCCGCTGGTATCAATTGAAGCAGACTGTACAAAAAGAACAAATCCTAAATTGTCAGTTACCGGATGTTTTGCCAGCTGCTTGTCCTGAACTGCCGGTGCGTAGTAGAACTTAAGGTTTCCGTACTGCTGATTAACTTCATGATAACAGTTTGAATCGTATACATATTCCTGGTTGAGCTTAAGACCATATTTTTCCAGCATAGCTTCCAGACCTGTAGAAACAGGAACAAAACTTGGAGCAGCCATCTGATACTGGTTACCGTTTTCCACTTCATCAAATGGATCCAGGAAAAGAATTAAATTTCCGCCCTTCATAAGGAACTGATCAATTTTATAAAGTTCATCCTGAGAGAATTGAGTGCGTGGACCATTAATAATTACACTCTGAACATATGAAGGAATATCCTTTGAAAGAAGATCAACTTCTTCAAGAGTATAGGAATCTGTGAGCAGGCCAGCAAAATTTACTGCGCTCATATTTCTTGTATCATCTTTATCCCTTTCTCCGTGATTTGCAATGTAAGCAATTGTTGAAGTCTTAGATACAAGCTGCTTGATATAATTTTCCAGATCTTCTTCAAGATTATCGATTCCAGTTACCATCCAGGTTCTGAAAATTGTTTCTGAAATTGAAACAGGAACAACCCGGAATTTTTCACCAAGTTGTAAAAGCAAATCAAGTGTAGCATAACCGGTCTGACCATTTTCATCCTGATAAGAAAGAACTGAAAGACCATATTCTTCATTTAATTTACGGGCTTCGTCACTTGAAGGATCTTTAACTGCATATTCAATCTTGTTGTGGAATTTTTTATTTACAGCATCAACAGCTTCCTTAACATAATCCTCCACTTCGTTATAACCTGAAATGCCATAATCATTTAAAGAGGATGATTTGTACAGGGTAAGCTTTAAATTTTCCTTCAGTCCTGTAAGAATATTTGTATTATTGATTATACTTGAAATTGTACTTGTAATTGTATATTCCAGACCACTTGTAGAAGAAATAGGATTGATGGTTTCAATCTGATCAGCATAAGTAATTACCAGACCCATGTAAACTTTTTCTGCAGTAGCCTGATTATCTTTAAAAAGCTGAACCTGTGACTGATAAAGCCCCAGATCATAAGCCAGTTCCTGATTTTCCTTTTTGTCCATGTTGTAAATTTCATAGGAGAAATTTTTTGATGCAGCATTTTTATATTCAATAAGAATATCCTTCACATACTGCTCAACAGAATCGTAAGGAGCCGGAAGATTTTTTGTAAAGAAAACTTTTACGCTTAAAGGTTCTTCAATTGTTTTAACAACTTCTTTACTTGCAGCACTCAAACTGTAAGAACGCTGCTTTGTTAAATCCAGGCGGAGAAAAGCTCTGGCAGCAACAAGATTAACAAGAAGAAGTAAAAGTGCAAAAAGAAGAAAATCGCTTTTAGAACTTTTGATCCAGTTAAGAAATTTATTTTGTTTTTTAGATTCACTCATTTTATCAGCCTCTTTTATCATTCTTTAAAACCCTGACTGTAGCTGCAATAAATAAAGCTGTTACAGAAAGGAAATAAATCACATCCCTGGTATCAATAATTCCACGGGAAACGGACATAAAATGGCTTCTTGCAGAGAAGAAACTAATAACAGAATAAACTGCACCTGGAATCAACTGAGCAAAATAATCCAGAATTGTAAGAACCAGACAAATTGCAGCAGAAAGGAAAAAGGCAACAATCTGATTTTTAGTTACACTTGATGCAAACAGACCGATTGCAGAAAAAGCAGCGGCCAGGAAAACAGCTCCCAGATATCCTCCAGCAAGAGGACCTGGATCAGGATTACCTACAATGCAGCAGGCAATTATATAGAAGAAAGTTGGAACCAGTAACAGGAGTGATGAAACTAAAAGGGCAAGATATTTTCCTGCAACAATATCACCGGTAGAAACAGGAAGTGTTACCAGAGTTTCAAAGGAGCCGGATTTTTTTTCTTCAGAAAATGTCCTCATTGCCAGAGCCGGAATGATAAAACTGAATAAAATAGGAAGCCATTCAAAGAAATATCTTAACTCTGCACGGTTTGCGGCAAAAAATGTTGAAAAGAAAATAAAGCCTGCAGTAATAAGGAAAAAAACGCAGACAATATATGGAATTAAACTGGAAAAATATGATTTCAATTCTCTCTTAAAAATAATTTTCCAGCCTTTACTTTTAGATTTTGAATTTGTCATTTTGCAGCTCCTTCACCATTCAATGTAAGTTCCTTGAAAATATCTTCAAGAGAATTTTTCTTAACTGAAAGTTCGTACAGCTGGTAATTTTTGCTGACTATAAGTTGTGAAACTTGAGGGCGAACTTCTTTTGTAACGTTAAGGCTGGCATTAATAAATCCATCCTGATTTTCTGTTTTAACTGATGTAACACCGTCAACAGAAGAAAGCATTTCTTTAACAGCGGCTTCAGAATCGGCCTTAACTGAAAGATTTACAGTCATTGAACCCTGATGCTGTTCACGGAGAATGTTTATGTCAGAATCGGCTGCAATCTTTCCCCTGGAAATTATGATTACCCTTGAACAAAGCATTTCAACTTCGCTTAAGATATGGGTGGAAATAATTACAGTTCTTGTTTTACCAATTTCACGGATTAAATCCCGGACTTCACTAACCTGAATCGGGTCCAGTCCGGAGGTAGGTTCATCCAGAATAAGGATTTCAGGATCACCCATTAAAGCGTGAGCCAGACCAACTCTCTGACGATTACCCCGGCTTAAATCAGAAATGCTTTTGTGCATCTGTTCTTCCAGACCGCAGACTTTTGCAAGGTAAGGGAGTTTTTTTGAAGGATCTACGCCCTGCATTTTTGCAACATATTCAAGATAGTCAGCAACAATCATGTCTCCATATAAAGGAGCAGATTCAGGCATATAACCTATCTTTTTTTTACATTCAACAGAGTTTTCAACAACATCCATGCCGTCAATCTTAATGCTTCCTTCTGATGCTTCAAGAAATCCGGTAATCATACGCATTGTGGTTGTTTTACCAGCACCATTTGGTCCAAGAAGACCTACAATTTCTCCTGTCTTGATGGAAAAACTGATGTCGTCAACCGCACGAAAAGTTCCAAACTTTCTGGAAACGTGCTCAACTTCGATCATTTTGTTCTCCTGATACACTAATTTTAAATTTAGGTATAACTTAGAATATAATAAAATCTACTTCTGTAAACAAGAGAAACCTTCCGGGGTTATATTGATAACAAACTATTTAATTAAAAATCTGTTACAAAGCCCCTTTATTCACAATCTTAACTTGAAAATAAAAATAAACGGATTCACAATTTTAATGAGAGCTTACCTTATTTTTTTACCCAGTATTTCGGAGTTAAAAAATGAAAAAATCCACTATTCATCTTTGCGGAGTATTAGCAACATTTACTCTCCTTTCAACATTTACATCCTGCCAGTTTGACAGTCAGTCCAAAACTTCAGACAGCAGTCAAAATGCCACAGACCTTTATACCTGGGGCAACAGTTACCAGCCAGCTTCTACAGTCCGAAGCTTAAGTACCCTTACTGATGACTATTCTTCAGTAGATAACACTTATACTTTTTCCCTTGAACTGGACGGAGAAAGCGTAAGTGTAAACGGAACAGAGCTTACAGCCGATGCAGAAGCCATTTCTGTAAATGCAGACGGTTCACTTACAGCACTGCTTGCTTCTGACGGATTAATCACATTGACTTCCAGCAATAAAGCAGATTTAGTAGTTGAACTCTCCGGAAGCGCATCTTCTTCCAGAGCAATTTTTATTTCATCAAACAAAAATTATTCCGTACTTGTTAAACTCAATGGAGTGACAATTAATTCAGGTAACTATCCTGTAATTGAAATGGATAAAAAATCCACCCTCTATCTTTACGCTGCTTCAGGAACAGAAAACAAACTTACAGACGGCCGCAGTTATGGAACAGGATACAGTGAAGTGGAAGGAACAGATTATTACACATCATCTTACTCAGGTTCAACAGATGGCCTTGCACTTACTGAAAGCTGGGCACAGGGGTCAGACAAAAAAGGATCTGTCTACGCAAAAGGACCTCTCATTCTCTGCGGACCAGGAGAAATCAATTTGACTGAAAACTATAAGCATGGTTTTTACTCAAAGGATTACATTCGTGTTCTGGACGGAGAATATACTGTAACATCAACAGGACGAAATGCATTCCAGTCAGTTAATGCATTTCTTATGTCTGGAGGTGAAATTACAATTGAAGGAAACGGGACAAATACTAACAACGAAAGCCGTGGAATTGTAGTTGAAGGCCTGGATTATGACACTGATGATGATCAAGCAAATGACTACCCGGGAGAAGGCTACATTTATATAAGCGGAGGAACAATCACTTCAACAACTGTTGGAAAAGGCCTTACTGCAAAATGGGACATTGATGAAGATGCAGGATCAAGCGGTGACACAAGTGATGATCCATATCCTTACGTTTACATCACCGGTGAAGATACAGTCATCAGTATTACTACAACAGGAACGCCTTATGACAAAGACAACAATACGTATCAGGATGTAATGGATGCTGATGGAGTTACGGAAAATGAACTTGTTAGTTTAAGCCCGGAAGGAATTGAAGGAAAGCAGGCAGTTTTCATCAGCGGCGGAACAATCACAGTAAATGCAACAGATGATGGAATTAACGTAAGCCGTGATACAGACAATTATGCAGGCCACCTTTCAATTTCAGGAGGAGAACTTTTTATTTACTCTTCAAAAAATGATGCCATTGATTCAAACGGTACAATAGAAGTTTCCGGAGGAACAATTGTATCTTACACCGCATCAACTCCTGAATGCGGATTCGATGCAGATGACAACACTCTTGCTTTTACAGGAGGACTGGTTGCTGCAATCGGTACAAATAATTATACGGAACCTTCAGAAAGTGCCTGTGCAAATCAGGGAACAATTGTTTTAAGCGGAAACTATTTTGGAAAGGGCGGTACAACAATGGCAGTGAAAGATTCTTCCGGATCAGCCGTTTACGCCTTTACAGTTCCTTCTGAAATAACAGAAAGTTCAACATATATAATGATTTTAACCTCCCCAGATTTTACTGCTGATGAAAATTACAGCGTTTACAAAAATGTTACAGCTTCCGGGGGAAATTCCTTTAACGGACTTTACACCCAGCTGCCGTCTGTTTCAGGAGGAAGTTCAAGTGTAAGCGGCATCACTTTTGATGATTCCCTGGTATATACAAAAACTTCTTCTTCAAATGGAGGAGCTCAGGAAGGACTTAACGGACCTGGTGGTCATTAAAAAAAAGAGGACTGCAGTGATTAAATTGCAGTCCTTAAAAATTTTACTCTGTAACAGGCATTTCTACCGGATCAAGGTGATAAACATAATCCTTTGCGGCAGAAAGAACCCTTTCATCTTTTTCCAGTTTCAGGATTAATTCATCCAGTTCTTCATCTGTTAAATCATGGTCGGCAGAAAGAGCGCAGGCATTTACAATTGAATATTTGTAAACAACCGACAAATTAAAATCTGCTGCCAGCTGATCCACATCCTCAGACTTAACCCCTTCTTCAAGAGAAACAATAAGAGTTCTGTGAGAATATTCCTGAACACTTTTACCTGAAATCTCACCTGGTGTACGAAGAGTGTAATCCACATAATCAGGATTTTGATTTTCAATCTCAGAAATATTTACCTGTACATAATTTTCATCGCTGCCCTTCTCCACTTCTTCAGTTGATTTACAGGAAGTAAAACAGCTGAAACTTAAAGCCAGACCTGTCATAATAAAAGGTATAATTTTTTTCATCTCAGTTCCCTTAATATTTTGAATTTTGTATTCTTACAAGTAGAACGTATTTAAGCAGATTTTGTTACATATAGCAAGAAAAAGATATTAAGAAATACAGTCCGGAATAATAGTACAAATTGATTAAATATAATAGAATAAAAGTGAAATATTAAATAAAGGAAAAAGAGTAAAAAATGATTTATAAGGATTTTTCTGTTAAAAGCTGGCTGGCCATTATTTTTGAATTTCTTGCAGCTCCTATTCTCATCATTGGGGGGATTTTTTCACTGATTTTTTCACAGCGCCTGAATATAGAAACAAAAGACTGGATGCTGGAACAGGCAATGATTGAACAAAATACTTTTGATTTTTTTCAGATACAGGAAAGTTTTAAAAGCGACAGTCTGATGATTCTTGGAATTGGAATTGCAGGGATGATTCTTCTTGCTGCAGGCTGCATTACAATCGGAATTTTTCTTCTTAAAAAAAATAAAATTGTTGTCCTCATACACAAAGCGCTGGGAGCTTTAACAGGTGCAATTTCTTTTTTGATTTTTGTGCTTCTTCTTGTAACAAATTTAATGGATCCAAGTGTTGGAGATGAAGGAATTGCCATGGTAATCACAAGCGGCGTTTTTTCAGCCTGTATAATTACTTCTACTGTTTTAACTTTTGTCAGCAAAGATTTTGAATCAGCAAAAATATTTAAAATAAAAAAATGAGGCAGCCCTTCCTTTTGGGAATTATAAACTGCCTCAAATCCAGACGGAATTATATTAAGCGTTTTCTTCCATAACAGCACGGGCAAGCTGGTCCGCACATGATGTTGGACGATGGCCGCAGGTATTTCCATGAAGAATATCGTAGATTTCCTGAGCCTTCATACCATCCACCAGTTTCGAAACAGCCTTCAGGTTGCCGTTACAGCCGCCTGTAAACTGAACCCTGGAAATTGTTCCATCATCAGCCTTATCAAATGTAATAAGGGTTGAACAGGTTCCGCTTGTTTTATATGTATGTTCCATTTTAATGCCTCCAATAAATTTGATTGTGGCATTATATCCTTATTACAATTCTTTTGCGATATACTGGTCAATCATTTCAGGAGTATCTGTTGGTGCAAAACGGCGAAGAACTTTTCCTTCCTTATTAACCAGGAACTTTGTAAAATTCCACTTTACCCTTGAACCAATTGCTCCCTTTGCTTCATTCTTAATGTAGGCGAAAAGAGGTTCTGTATCTGGTCCATTTACCTTAATCTTAGCAAACTGAGGGAATGTGATTCCAAATCTTCCTGTACAGAAAGTATGGATTTCTTCATCGTTTCCTGGTGCCTGATTCATAAACTGATTGCATGGAAAGTCCAGGATTTCAAATCCCTTTGAACTATATTTTTCATACAATTCCTGGAGCCCCTTGTACTGAGGTGTAAAACCACAGCCAGTTGCAGTGTTTACAATAAGAAGAACTTTTCCCTTGTAATCTTCCATTGAAACTTCGCTTCCATCTCTTGCCTTTACCTTAAAATCATATACGCCCATAGCTTACTCCTTTATAAAAAGATTTATATACAGAATTAATCAATCCATGAGTTATATTTAACTCGATTTGATTGTTTACGATGTAAATATACAGTAACATATTGCATTTGTCAAGTAAATTGTGTACAATTTTTATATGAATTTACCAGATAATTTTGATCCCTTATCATTAGACAATCAGTTGTGTTTTGCTCTTTATGTATGTTCAAAGGAAATCATCCGCCGCTACAAGCCCCTTCTTGATCCTCTGAACCTGACTTACACAGAGTACATCACTTTGATGAGTCTCTGGGAAAAGGATGACGTAACTGTAAAGGAACTTGGACAGAGACTTTTTCTTGATTCAGGCACCCTCACTCCTCTGCTGAAAAAAATGGAGAAACAGAATCTTCTTACAAGAAGACGCAGCACAGAAGATGAAAGAACTGTTTACATTAAGCTTACCAGCGAAGGAAAAGCCATGCACAACAAGTGTAAGGACATTCCTGCAAAGATGAGCTGCTGTGGTTTTATTGACATGAAGAAAGCTCCGGATCTTATGGAAACTCTTCATCAGATTATGAACACAATCTCCGTTCAATAGTTTTTTTACTTTTTACGAAAAGGTCTTTTGCAAAACTGCAGAAGACTTTTTTTATTTCATCAGGATTTAAAATCTATATTTCGGTTTGATAATATTTATTTTTATGTATAGAATAATAAAAAGATTTTAATGATTGGAGTAAATAATGATTGATTCAGAAAGTTTAAAGATTTTAAATAATCTGACCACAAAATCCTTTTACAGAAAAGCGCTTATTGAAGACAAAAATCATAATGACCGGAAAGCCTGGATTGATGATGTCTGGAAGATTGGAAAAGAATGGAATGCCCTTCACCTCTGGGATGATGAAACTTCAGATGCAGTGGCAAAATATCTCTGGACAAACTTAAACAAAATTCTTGACGGTAGTTTTAAGATTGGAGTTCACGCCTACCCTTATTCACATGGTGTAAAAAACAAACAGACAAAAGTTAAAGAAGCAGTTATGCCGGTTTTTGAAAGCAAAATTTGTTTCCTTTTAAATCCTTCTGCATACAAACTGGTCTTTGACAGCCGTAACAAAAAGTCAATTAAGGAACTTGTTAAGAAAGATAAATTCAAATATGAAGATGCCAGCCTCTGGACTGAACTTGTAAAAAACTTCTACAAGGAAAATCTTTCAGATTTAGTTTCCCGCAAAAGTGATTATGACATTGTAGACTCTTACTTCTGGCTGAGAAATGGTGGAGAATACGACACCAGAAAAGAAAAGGTAACTCCTGAACAGCTGCTCAAGGAATTGAAGGATGCCGTGTCAAAGTTCAGGAAGAAATACGAAAAAAATCTTCTTGGATGATTTATAAAAAAAGTCACCTCTAATTTTCAGGATTTTTATTTCCATAGAAAATCAGAGGTGACATAAAGATTGAACTTTTCAGGCCAGTTCTTTCTTTTACCTGTTTTATTTATCTGCAGCGCTGATAAAGCACAGTTTTTCTTCTCAAGAAATCCTCTGCAGAAGGATTAAAGAGTTCATCTTCAAGAGCCCTCCACTTCCAGTTCTTTCCTAAGGTTGACGGCTGATTCATTCTTGCACTTCCATCCAGGCCCAGCAAATCCTGCATTGTAAGAATACAAGTATTAGAAACAGACGCCATGGCGCAGCAAATTAAATTCTGTACAAAATCCTCATCGTTTGATCGGATGTAATCTTTTGCAAACTGTAAATCTTCATTTGGAATAACCTTCATCCACCCGCGGATTGTGTCATTATCATGTGTCCCTGTATAAACCACTGAATTTTTTACATAACAGTGAGGAAGATATCCGCTGTTTGTTTCCCGACTGTCAAAAGCAAATTGAAGAACCTTCATTCCTGGAAAGCCTACTTCCCTGAGCATCTGCCTTACAGAATCAGTTAAGAATCCAAGATCTTCTGCTATGATGGGCAGTTCACCGAAAGTTTTTTTAATTTCTGTAAATAAACCGGCACCTGGTCCCTGACGCCAGAAACCATTTCTTGCATCCGGAGAATTTGCGGGAATACAATAGAAGGAATCGAATCCACGGAAATGATCAATGCGTATTACATCGTAATTTCTTAAACTCATTTCAAGACGTTTCTTCCACCAGGAATAATTATCATTCTTCATATATTCCCAGTTGTAAACAGGATTTCCCCAGAGCTGACCGTCAGCAGAAAATGCATCTGGAGGACAGCCTGCAACTTCTACAGGATTTGAATTTTCATCAAGGGCAAACTGTTCCGGGCTGGACCATACATCAGCACTGTCCGCCGCAACGTAAATAGGAATGTCTCCAATAATTTTTATACCGTTATCGTTTGCATATTTTTTCAGGGCATACCATTGTTTGTAAAAAAGATACTGGAGCATTTTGTAATAAGTAATTTTTTCCTGGCATCTTTCTTTCCAGATATTTACAGCGGCTTCTTCCCTGCAGCGGATATCCTTCTCCCATAAATTAAAGGAACAGCCTTTGTGGGCATCCTTAATTGCCATAAAAAGTGAATAGTCTTCAAGCCAGGCCGCATTATAGTTACAGAAATCGTAATAATCAGCAGGAATATTTTTTTCAAAATTTTTCTGAAGCTTTTCAAAAACAGCGTGGCGTTCCCGGTAAAGAAGGCCATAATCTACCTGACGAAGATTACTGCCCCAGTTTATATTTTCCCAGTCACTTCTTGAAAGCAGACCGTCTTTTTCCAGAAGTTCAAAATCAATAAAATATGGATTACCGGCAAATGTAGAAAAACTCTGATATGGGGAATCACCAAAACTTGTTGGACCAATTGGCAACAGCTGCCAGTAAGTCTGGGATGTATTTTTCAAAAAATCAACAAACCGATATGCTGACTCGCCGAAAGTTCCAATGCCTGTTTTTCCAGGCAAAGACGAAATGTGCATCAAAACACCGTTTGCACGTTTATCAAGTAAACTCATAATGATCAACCTTTGTTAAGGACAGATCAAAGAAGTTTATTTCTTAGAAATGTCCCTGACACTTTCTCCGCTTATTAATTCAAAAGGAATCTGTTTATGCTGGGGAGGATTCTTATTTTCAATACTATCCAGCAGGACAGATAAACCTTCATCTGCCATTTCTTCTTCCATCTGACGAATTGTAGTCAGGCGGGGACAAAAATAATCACAGAGAGGAATTCCATCAAATCCTATAACGGAAACATCCTCTGGAACTCTTTTGCCCATATCCTTCAATTTTCTGATGGCTCCGATTGCCATGGCATCTGACATTGTAAAAATTGCTGTAAGGTCAGGATTTTTCTTAAGGAGATTTTCTGCAGCACTTGAACCTCCTTCAAAAGAGTATTTTGAAACCTCATAAGATTTTTCAAAATCAAAAGAGAGTTTTGCTGCTTTCATTGCTTTAAGAAAACCCTTGTAACGGGTACCAGAAAGACCAGAGTCCATGGAGCCGCCGATTACACCAATTTTTGTATGTCCGTTTTTTATCAAGAACCTGGCTGAACTATTTGCAGCTTTCAGGTTATCAGTAGAAACTGAAGAAATATAATCACTTCCTAAAGTTTCTGCCTGGTTCGAAATTAAAACACTTGGAACATGAACCTTTTCAAATTCACCGCACAGTCTGTCAGGCGTTCCCCCAAGAAAAATAATTCCAAGAGGTTTAAGCTCAAAGTAAATCCGGGTGGCGTTAATTCCTTCATTGTCTGTTTCATCAAGGATTACAACATCCGCATAATATTCTGACAGTTCCAGTTTTTTTTGAATCCGTTCCAAAAGACCATTCAAGAGAGTACTTGAAGTACCCTTTACGATGATGACAAGATTTTTTCTTTTCTGGGTTTTAAGCTGTCTGGCATTTGCATTCAATACAAAGCCGTGCTTTTCAACAACAGCCATAACCTTTTTTCTTGTCTTGTCGCTAACATCTGGATGATTGTTAAGAACTCTTGAAACTGTTCCAACAGCACATCCGCACTCTCTTGCAATGTCCTTGATTGTCATAAATTATCCCTTTACTGCTCCTGCAATTACTCCTTTGATAATATACTTTTGTGAGCAAATGTAGAAGACGATTATAGGAATAATCGAAAGTACAAGCATTGCCATGAAAGCACCGTAGTCTGTTGAACCATAAGCACCATTCATTGCAAGCTGAATTGCTACCGGCATAGTCTTGTGCTCAGAACCAAGAATAAGGTATGGCAGCAGATAATCATTCCAGACCCACATTGCCTGAAGGATTGCAACTGTTATTGCAGTAGGCTTAAGCATTGGGAAAACTACAATAAAATAGGTTTGCAAAGGATTGCATCCATCTATCATTGCAGCTTCTTCTATTTCAAGAGGAATGCTTTTTATGAAACCTGTAAACATGAAAACCGAAAGGCCTGCACCGAATCCCAGGTAAACAAGAACAATTCCCCAGATATTTGCAAAGTTAAATCTATTCACAACAAAAGTCATTGTGTACATAACCATCTGGAAAGGAACAATCATTGAAAATACGAATACAAAATACAGAAGTTTTGTAATCTTTCCTTTCACACGGACAAGGTACCAGGCAGTCATTGAAGTTGCCAGAATAATTAATCCAACGGAAGCAAGACTTATCCAGACAGATCTTAAAAATGCAGTAACAAATCCTGAAATACTCAAGCCCTTTATGTAATTTTCAAGACCGACAAACATTTCACCTTTTGGCCAGGCGAAAGGCTGAGTTGAAACATAAAGCCTGGACTTAAAGGAATTTACAAGTACCAGCAGAATTGGAAAAATAAATGCCGCTGCCAGAAAAATCAAAAGAACATAAGCAGGAACAAGATTTCTTCTCTTCTCCATTACATTCATGATTCAACCTCCTTTCTTGTTGTCAGTTTAAGCTGAAGGAATGCAATAAGGGCTACGATGATAAAGAAAACTGTTGCCTTAGCCTGAGCAACTCCGTGCCAGTTTGCATTTCTGTTATAGAAGGTTTGATATATATTCAAAGCCAGCATTTCAGTTGTTTTTTCAGGAGCACCGGCAGTTAAAGCCAGGTTCTGATCAAACATCTTAAATGAATTTGATAATGTCAGGAAAAGACAGATTGTAATTGATGGCATTACCATTGGAATTTTTATCTTAAACAAAACTGCTAAAGGACGGGCTCCATCAATTTGAGCAGCCTCCAGCAAATCTTCAGGAACCTGCTGTAAACCGGCAATGTAAATTACCATCATATAACCGATCAGCTGCCAGTTTGTAAGAACTACAAGTCCCCAGAAACCATATTCAGTTTTAAAAGAAATATCCTGTCCAAAATAATGAAGCAGGACACCGTTAATCAAAAGGTTCCAGATGTAACCAAGAACAATTCCTCCAATCAAATTTGGAAGAAAGAAAATTGATCTGAAAAAGTTTGTAGCTTTAAGCCCCTTAGTTAAAAGAAGAGCTAAAGAAAAAGCAAAAATATTTACTGTTATAACTGCCACCACTGTAAAGAGTGATGTGAATCCCAGAGCATGAATAAATTCTTTGTCTGTAGTAAATGCCTTAATGTAATTCTGAAAACCAACGAAACCTCTTATATCAGTTACAGTGGTAAAGTTGGTAAAGGAGAGCCCTATTCCCATTATAAATGGAATCAGAAAAAAACAGGCAAAACATATCAAAGTTGGAAGTACGAAAATTGGAAAATACTTTCTAATTGGATTATGCTGCTTAATCATTTTTTTCTCCGAAAGGAAATCCCTGCTGGTTAAAAAAGAGGGAGGAGTCAACAGGAAACCCCTCCCTTGAGGAATTATAAAATCATCTTATAGGAGATGAATTACATTGCACTTTCACTTTCCCAGTCTGATACAACACCAGCCTTTACATCAGCCCAGTCTTTTGAACCCTGAGCATAACGGAGAAGAGATGCACCGAAATTGTCCTTGAATGTCTGTGATGGGAAGAGAGTAAAGTTCCATGCTACAGAAGTGATTCCAGGCTTTGACATCCAGTTGTTGATTTCTACAGCCAGAGGATCTGTTGGACGTTCGTTATCAGCAAATGTATCGAATGGAGCGATGAAGCCGAGTTTGTTTGTTACATAGTTCTTTCCAGTTGCAGAAGAATAAAGCCAGTAAATGAAATCAGCAGTTGCTTTCTGATCTGCAGCAGAAGCCTTTTTGTTAATACAATAGAAGTTTTCTGTACCGATACAAAGTCCCTGACCTTCTTCACCTGGAACACCAGTATAGATTGGGAGGTACTTTACATTTTCAGCAAGTACTTTGTTTCCGCTTACACCTGAAATCTGACCCCATGCCCAGTTTCCGTTCTGAACCATTGCAGATTCTTCAAGAGCAAATTCAGCCATTGACTGATCAACTGTTGCTACACCCACATTCTTTGGATCTACAACTGAGTCGTTGAGGTAAAGATCAAAAATGTTTTTGAATTCCTTGTCATACTGGAATGCGATTTTCTTTGTTGCATCTGAAGAGAGGTCAACATTGTTATTCTTGAATTCATAGTAAACAGGAAGGTTTGCAAGGTGAGTCTGCCAGCGCCAGTCTTCTCCAGCTTTAAGTGATGTAGAAGAGAATACACCTTTAATTCCCAGAGCATCTTTGTTTGCCTGCATATCATCAGCAAGTGCCTTTAATGCAGCAAAGTTGTTGATTTCATCCATGCTTGAATATGGAGTTGCCTTGTTTGGAAGAGCAAAATATTTGTCTGTAATAGCTTTATTGTAAATAATGCCATAACCTTCTACAACATAAGGAATACCGTATGGAACTCCGTCAACAGTTACAGCAAGTGACTTGTCTGAAAGATGTTTGTAAAGTTCTGTTTCTGAAAGATCTGCACAATAGCTTGACCAGTTTGCATAACCTCTTGGTCCGTTAATCTGGAAAAGTGTAGGTGCCTTGCTCTGGCTCATTTTTGATGTAAGAGTTGATTCATAAGTATTGTTTGCAGCAGTTTCAACAATTACCTTTACACCTGTTTCAGCTTCGTAGGCAGCAGCCAGTTCCTGATAAACTTCTGCAACTTCAGGCTTAAAGTTCAAATAGCGGACTTCTCCAACTGAATTGTCTTTCTTTGCACAGGAAATTAAGCATGATGCAGCCATTGCACCTGCCATTACTGTAGCAGCCACCTTCAATAATTTTTTCATATTGTCCTCCTAGTGAAAAAACTTTTTAAGATAAATAGCGGTTTTGGAAACGTTTCTGGAAACGTTTCCATTTATACACAGTATAATATCCAAATTCTTTATCTGTCAAATTTAATTTTAAAATTTTTGCAGAATTTTGATATTTTTTTACAGTGTACACTGTAAAAAGGATGTTGCAGACATCCTTTTCAGCAAAACATCGTCATTCACTCGTTTCGCTGAAAAAAGAAAAAAGTTATTTTTATTATCATAAATTGATAACCTTTTCTTTATAAAATAAAAAACAGTTAGTATACAAAGCTGCAATGCTGCCGCAGCGTAATAAGGAGCACATTTATGACTAAAGAAGAAAAAGATGAAATCGAAGCAAGACTGAGATTAACAAATGAAAACGTTTTTCCCTTTAACAATCAGCACAAGTTTACAGAACCCGAAATTCAGAAGATTCTGGAACTTCTGGAACTTGAAGATGACTGGAAGAAACAGGTAGCTGCAAAAGCGCCTATAGTTTTCCAGGACGATGGAAAAGAATATCCACCAGACAGCTTTTTTGCAACAGATGGCTTTTTCCCGGGCTATTTTGAACAGAAAACAAAAGTTCTTTTTATAGGCCGTGAGACTCGATGGATAAGCGGTTCAGATTTTATTACAAGCAGTTCAGAATATTTTAAAAAGGAAAATGTAAATGGAAGTGCATTCTGGCGTAATGTCCTATATATGTTTTACGGAATTCAACATGAAGGTAAAGTTGAATATAAAGACATTCCTGCTGCAAATGAAATTGCAAAAAAAATGGTTGAAACTAATAATTTTGGATTTGCAGTTATGCAACTTTCAAAATACTCAAATGACAGTGATGAAGGTTCTATCCGGAATGTTGAAATGATGAACCGCTTTCTTGAAGATTCAGAACTGGACAAAAGAAACTTTTTTAAGGAAGAACTGAGTCTTCTGGATCCGGATATTATCATCACCGCAAATTTATGGGAATGTGGAGTAAATGAAAAATATCTGGAGCAGTGTTTTCCAAATGAAAAATTTAAAAACTGGAATGGGTATAACAATAATACCGCTCAATACGGAGATTTTGAATTAAACGGAAAAACTATAAAACTTATTAATACATATCATTTTTCAGCAAGAAAATCCTCATATGATTGTTTCTACGAACCTGTTATGAATATTTTGTTCCCAAAAAAATAATATTTTATAAATATGAGGCCTGCTCTCTGGAACAGAGCCTCATTTTTTTTCAAGGGAAAACTTTCCTTTAGAAATAAATATAAAATAAATCACAAGATAAATTATGGAACTTAGGAGAGAGCCCAGGGGAGGAGCCCAGCCCATAGGATACAAAGTTTCAGGCCAGAATTTAGAGGCAAGCCATGCACCAGGAATGCGAACTGCTAAAACAGAAACCACATTGCTTATGAAAGAAATATAAGAATATCCCCAGGCACAAAAATATCCGCTGAAGCAAAAATGTATGGCCGCAAAAAGACAATCAAAAACGTAGGAACGAAGGTACTGAGCACCAAGAAGTACTACAACCCCGTCATCAGTAAATTTTGAAACCAGGGCTGAACTTGCAAACTGAAGTATGACTGAGGAAACAAGTCCAAAGGCAAGAGCAATCCCCATACCGGCAAAAAGGGTTTTCACAGCCCGGTCAGTTTTTGAAGCACCAATATTCTGGGAAGCAATTGCAGAAATTGCAGAAAGCATTGCAGAAGGAACAAGAAAAAGAAAGCATATAATTTTTTCTACAATACCAACAGCGGCTGCAACTTCCAGTCCCCGGGAATTGGCAATGGCAGTAATCACCATGAATGAAATCTGAATAAAACCGTCCTGGCAGGCAACAGGCAATCCAATGGCAAACAAAGATCTGAGGATTTTTTTATCCAGTTTAAAATCCTTTTTTTTCAGCTTAATGCCATCAGCAGATGAGGCTTTTACAAAAAATATAATGCTGATAAAAACAGAAAAGGCCTGGGCAAGAACTGTTGCAAAAGCGGCCCCTGCAGCCCCCAGCTTAAATGGCCCAATAAAAAGCCAGTCAAGGAAAATGTTTACAAGACAGGCCAGGGCAATAAAAATAAGCGGTGTTCTGGAATCCCCCAGTCCCCTGTAGATTGAAGCGATGAGATTATATGCAAGAATAAAAGGTATGCCCGCAAAACAAATTCTAAGATAACGGCCAGTTTCTTCTACAGCCTGAGCAGGTGTAAAAACCGCCTTGATTATAAGGGGACAAAAAGCAAGTAAAAGCACTGTAAGGACCAGGGCAAGAATTACAAATATCACAATCGTGTTGCCGATTACCTTACAGGACTTTTCTTTATCACCAGAACCTACGGAACGGCTGATTAAAACTGTTGTTCCCATTGCAAGACCAAGGAGCATAACTGTAATCATATGCATTACCTGGCTGCCAATGGAAACAGCAGAAATTACATCGGCACCATTGAACTGACCTGTTATAAAAAGATCCGCCAGACCATAGAGAGTCTGTAAAAAACTGGAGAGCAAATATGGCAGGGAAAATACAAGTAGATTTTTAATAACACTGCCTTCAGTTAAATTCTTTTCCATAGTGAACTGATTCTAACAGTTTGCTCTAAAATTTCAATGGAATTCTGTATTCTATCTGACTGGAAATATTTTTAAGGACAGCAGTCTTTTTCTCTGTTAAGTCCGGCCATTTTTCCAGGAAGATCGGAGCATCTTTCTTAAGGGCATCAATCTCCAGAACAAATTCCTGAGCCTGATTTCCGTAAGGCTTAAGGCCTATCTCCCAGGGATAATCTTCTCCACCGTAAATGTGGTCATCAATTAACACACCGTCAGAGTAAAGCCGTGCACAGTTTCCGGTATAGGAAATTTTTACGAAAACATCATCTGCATTTTCAAAATTTTCCCATGAAGGAAGACTCAGCTTATAGCGGACCAGGTCTTCTGTTTTTTCAAGAAGTTCTGCCTGAACTTCATAAGAATAATCAGTTCTGCCAGTATATGTGTAGGATTCAAAAATACCATCGTCCTTTTTTTCAAAACCAGGAAGGTCATTTTTAAGTCCAGGGAAAATCTTAAAGCTTACAGAATTTCTCTCTGCAAGATAGTAGTCCCCTTCTTCACCTGATTTTTCATAAACAATTCCTTCTGAAACCAGGAGAGCTTCCTGACCGGCAGAAGTTTTAACTTTTGAACTCAGCAGAGAATCCTTGTAGGAAATAAAAAGTTTATCCCCTTTAAGCCCCAAGTTTTTTTCATTCTTATCACAATCAGCAGTAAGAGGATAAAGAACCTGAACATCAGCCCCGGAAACATTTAACCTGCACAAAGGAGTAGCGTACACATAATCAGAATCATCTTTTGTAAAAGGCATGAAGAAATAATCCCCATCCTCAACATGAACATTAATTGCCTTGTTTGAATTTGGTCCTAGTACTTTTTCTGGAGGAAGAAGACTGGTAGTATGAGAAGCCATCTTCTGCCTGCGCTGGAAATTATTTACAAAAAGATATCCCTTCTTTGTTTCAGGATCATAACGCCAGCTGCTTCTTAAAGAGGTTAAATCTTCCGGCTTAAGAGGATTGTCTTCCGGCAGATAAGTTTTCATGCTGCAAAGTTCTTCACCATAATCCTGAACAAAAAGAGCAAGCCGTCTGATTTCTCCGTATGTTTCACCAGGCTGACCATATTCTCCAAGAGGTGCACGGAAATCGTAATTTTTTACAGGCAGATCATTCAGGGAACCGCTCTTAATGCTTTCTTCAAGAGTTGTAAGTTTTCCATCAGGATTTCTTCCACCATGGTACATATAGTAGCCGAGAAGATTACAGCCGCTTCCGATTTTTGCAATGCTCATTCCACCAATATCCCTGCCGTGAGCCATAGGACGTCTCTTGTATGTTACCTGAAGTCCGCCCCCCAGTTCAGCAGTAAGATATGGAACCTTTGTCATGTCAAAAGTGATTCCTTCCCCCAGACCAAAATCACATCCAATTGCATGATCGTTTCTTTCGTAAGTAAAAACATAATTTCCTGAAGGTTCAATTTCTGTAATACGAGGATCCCAAGGTGCTTCACAGTAGCCGCCCATAACAGGAAGAAGCCCTGCTGTTACAGCTCCACCCCAGCCGGTTGCAGTATAAAGAGGAAGGTCAAAGCCAGTTTCCTGAGCCATTCTGGTAAGACGCTTCATATGCGCCTCCCCTTCTGCACCACAGAGACCACCACAGTGACCATATTCGTTTTCAATCTGCAGACCGATTATCGGGCCTCCGTCTTTCAGGAGCAGACCTTTAACCTGAGCATAAATTTCTTTATAAAGCTTTTCTACTTCCTTAAAGTAGCTTTCATCATTTGTTCTGGCATCAGGACATTTTTCAAGAAGCCAGTCAGGAAAACCCCCGTTTCTTGTTTCTGCATGACACCATGGTCCTATACGGAGAATCATTGACAATCCGCATTCCTTTATTGTTTCAACAAACTTACGGAGATTTCTGTCTCCAGTCCAGTCCCACTGATTTTCAATTTCTTCATGGTGAATCCAGAGAACATAAGAAGATACAATATTTACGCCCCCCGCCTTCATCTTGTACAGAGCCTCTTTCCAGTATTTATTCGGATAGCGGGAATAGTGAATTTCTCCCATTACAGGAAACCATCTTTTACCATTTCTTAAGAGACTTTTCTCATCATAAGTATATGTTGCCTTTGACATTTTCTTTTCCTTTCAGTCTGTTTAATTTTGTTCAGGGCCATAGCGAAAACTCCTTATGCAGGCTTTTTCCAGCTACCCTTTTAACTTTTTTAATTGATTATGATTATAATCACCTGTGCTCAACACGTGTTGATAAGAAGTCAAATAATACATGAAAACACAAAATAATCCTAGGTGAAATCAGGAAAAAAACTGAAATTCCAGTGCCCGAAAGCAGAAGAATTTCAGTTTTTTTGATTTTATTCCTTAACTGCAGCAGTACCCATGCTCATCATCATCTGTTTCTGAGTGAGCAGGAAGAAGATAACAAATGGAATTGCAATTACCAGAGAACCGGCAGCAAAATTAGTAAACTCATTTTTCTTGTCGGAAACAAAATTAAAGAGTCCCAGGGCCAGTGTCTGTTTTTCTGAAGAGAGAAGTACCATTTTAGGGAAAATAAAATCCATCCATGGTCCAGTAAAGCTGGAAATTGCAAGGAATGTAATTATAGGTTTTGTTACTGGAAGAATAATCTGTCTGTAAATTCTAAAGTGACTTGCACCATCAATACGGGCAGCTTCATCCAGATTTTTACTTACAGTATCCATATAGCTTTTTACCATCCAGGTGTTGTAAGGAATATTTCCTGCAACGTAAACCAGTACCAGACCCCAGAGTGTATCAAGTCCACCAATGCGGAAAAGAATTGCATAAATGGCAATCATTCCTACAAAGCTTGGGAAAATCTGAAGAACCAGAAGGCTCATAAGGAGAGGCTTTTTGAAGGTGAATTTAAAGCGTGAAAAAACGTAAGCACTCAGTGAAGAAATAATTACTGTGAGCAAAGTTGTCCACAAAGCAATAATCAGAGTATTCTTAAACCAGAGCCAGTAATCGGTCTGTGTAAAAAGATACTTAAAGTGGTTCAGAGTCAGCTTTCCCTTAAAAGGAACAATATTCAGATTAGCAATAGAGTTTCCCTGGGCAAAAGCTGCATACACTGTATAAACCAGAGGATAGAATACAAAAAACGAAATCAGTATAAAAATGATATATATAACTGTTTTGTTAACAGTCTGAACGGCTCTATAATTCCTTCTCATACTTCACCTTCCTTGTAAGCTCTTGTTGAACTGAACTGATAGATTGCAAATGGCGCAAGAACTACGAAAATCAGAACTGCAATTACAGATGCATAGTGATACTTCTGCAGGCTCATTGTAAGTTTGTAAATCCAGGTAACAAGAATATCCGTACCGCCGGCCATTGTTGTAGTAGAATCTGCCACAACCGGAGCACCTCCCGTAAGGAAGAAGATAATACCGAAGTTATTTATATTGTGAGTAAAGCTCATGATAATAAGAGGCATTGTCTGATAAAGAACCATCGGCATTGTGATATGGCGGAGGATTTGTCCGTTATTTGCACCGTCAATTTTTGCAGCTTCGAACAAGTCCTGAGGAATGGCAGTCATTGTTCCCATAGAAAGCATCATGAAGTAACCGAAGCCAGCCCAGAGGTTGATTACAATACACATTACCTGTGCAAGAGTCTGATTGGACAGCCATGGGATTGTACCGTCAAGAAGTCCAAGTGCCTGAAGGCTTCTGTTGATTGTACCAAAAGAACCGTTCAGGAGATTTTTCCATACCAGCATTGTAATTACAGAAGGAATGGCGTATGGCAGGATGAATATGAATCTGAATACAGGCGCTGCTTTAATGCCGCTTTCCTTAAGTGCAACAGCAACAAGCAGACCTCCAAAGTAACAGGTAAAGGTTGAAAGAACAGCCCATACCAGAGTCCAGACTGCAATGCGGGCAAATCCCTTAGACCATTCGCTGCCCCCAAAAAGCAGTTCCTTAAAATTCTGAACACCTACCCAGTCAAAAGTATTGGCTGAAGGAATATGTCCAGGAGCGGAATAATTTGTAAACGCAACGGCAACGCTGAAAACAAGAGGAACAACTACGAATACTAAAAGCATAACAACACATGGAGCCAGGCCTAATACTGGAAAAGCGTTGTTGCCTCCTTCTTCAAAGGAACCTCTTTCTCTGGCAAATTTACCGGTACGGCAATATTCTTTGTAAGATTTTTTAGCATCCCTGACAGATAAAACGTAAACAATTACAAATATGGCAACAATTGCCAGAATCAGGATACCATCAATCAGCATGAACATAGAGTTATCACGCTGTTTTACAGGTACATTAGGATTTGGAGTTCCTAATGTAATCAGATCAATTAATTTTTTAACAATAAAAGGAAGACAGCCCAAAAAAACAACTTCAAGAATGGCATAAATGATTCCTTTTAAATATTCTTTCAAAAGAACAAGGTGCGAAAGCCCCATGAATGTGCAGGCTAGGCCGCGAACCTTTTTAAACGAACTTCCATCGGTATTTAACCGCATAAAGCACCTCTCTTAAAGATTTCTGACCACCTGAAAAAACAGACAGCCAGAAATCTTCTATCAGAAAATATCTTAATTACTCTACAGACATGATTACGTCGTTGCAGGCATCCAGTTCAGACTTTACGTCAGCACCATTCCAGATGTTTGAAGAAGCAGACTTCATTGCATCCCAGAAGCGTGACATAGCAGGAATTGAAGGCATTGGGAATGCATAGTCCAGCTGCTGCAGGAAGCCAGGCATATACTTGCTTGAAACTTCTACGCTTACAGAAGGCATTGCACCAGTAAGTTCAAAGCGGAGTTTCTGCATTTCAGGAGTAAGAAGGAACTTTGCAAAATCAGCAGCTTCTTCCGGATGTTCTGAATATGCTGAAACGAACATAGCGCGTGTTCCAGAGAATGAAGAAGCAGGCTTGCTTTCTCCAGGAAGTGCAGGGAGAGGAGCAACACCAAAGTTGATTCCGGCATTTTCAAAGTTTACAACATTCCAGAGACCTGTAATGTGCATTGCAACTGTTCCAGACTGGAATGCACCGTCACACATTGAAGTGTCAAGGTCAGCAGCAGGAACGTCAAGAATTTCCTTTCTCAGTGACTGGAAGAGCTTCATACCGTTTACAGCATCTTCTGTATTCAGGTCAGAATTCTTTGTATCTGTTCCAGATTCACCAAAGAGGCGGTTTCCGTTACCAGTTGTAAAGATGATTGTATAATAACCGTTGCTTACATCCATCATGAAAGCATACTTTCCAGGATTTTCAGCGTTGAACTTCTTTGACCAGGCAATCAGGTCATCAAAAGTCTTTGGAACTTCATTTTCAGAAATTAAATCCTTATTATAGAAGAGAGCATAAGTTTCAGCAGAAACAGGATATCCGTACATTGTTCCGTCATAAGTAAGAGCCTGTGAACATGCACCAAGTACCTGACTCTTGATTGTTTCTACATTTGAAGTTGGAAGAACAAAACCACCAGTTACAAGTTCTCCAAGTTTATCATGTGGAGCACCAAAAAGATCAGCTCCCTTTCCGGCAGGACCATCAAGGGCAATTTTTCCGGCAGCATCACCAATTTCTACATTCTGGAACTTAATTGTTACATCAGGATGTAAAGCAGTATATGCTTCTCCAGCCTGCTTAATGAACTCATCTGGTCCAGAAAGAGATTCCCATACAGTAAGGGTTACACCAGAACTCTTACTCTTACAGCCAGTAGCAAAAACGCTCAATGCAATAGCTGCAGCTGATGCGGCTACGATTGATACAACCTTTTTATTCATAATATCCTCCTAACGAATAATATTTGCTTCCAGTTTATAATTTCCCACACAATCAGTAATTTATCAACAAAAAATGTGAATACATTCCTCTTGTGAGCAGCTTATAAAATAATTTTACACGTGTTGATTACACTTGTCAAACTTTTTTATCCTCTTTTTTCACCAGCTGACTGTTGCAGAAAGCAGCCTGATATTGTAAAGTATGGGTATACAACAAAATGTTATTTCATCACGGACAGGTTTGCCAGCAAAAGCTTTAAGGAGAATGTAATGAAGAGAACAATCAAAAAGATTTTTGGTGGATTTGCAACACTTCTTGCAGCATGTGGAATTTCTGTATATTTTACCGCCTGTTACGGAATGCCACCTTACTATTTAGACTATATTGAAGATGAAGAAACCACTGAAGAACCAGCAGATGAAGGGGACTCAGATTCAGAAGAAACTGCTAAAAATATAAGTCAGAATTTTATTTCAGAATAAAAATCAATTAAGTACAAATGGATTTTCCTCTCTGGTTTAAGCGTTTTGTCTTTTTAAAATACAGGCAGAAGGCTGTAAAAAATCATAAACTTGACTATCTCTTCTGGGAATGTACCCTGCGTTGCAATTTAAATTGTCTTCATTGTGGAAGTGATTGTACAAAAGCTTCCGGAATAAAGGATATGCCTGTAGAAGATTTTGCCAGAGTTCTGGATGATATAAGGGAAAGAAATCCTGTAAAAAAAATTAACGTCTGCATTACAGGAGGAGAACCTTTGGTTCGAAAGGATCTGGAAGATGCAGGCCGGGAAATCATAAAAAGAGGATACAACTGGGGAATTGTAACAAACGGCCTTCTTATGACTCAGGAAAGATTTAATTCTTTGAGAAAAGCAGGAATGACTTCCCTTAGTTTCAGTCTGGACGGTTTTGAAAAAGAACACAATCATTTAAGGCAAAATCCACAATCCTGGGAAAAAGTTCTGGAAGGAATAAAGATTGTATCTGATTACCAGAAAAAACATCCCGGACGTTTTGTTTACGACATAATCACTTGTGTTCATCAGGGAAATATTCACAGTCTGAGACAATTCAGGGAATTCTTAATAGAAAACAATGTTCCCCGATGGAGAATTTTTTCTATTTTTCCGGAAGGACGAGCCAGGGAAAATGATTTGTCACTCACTCCCCTTCAGTACAAGGAGCTCATGGATTTTATTGTAGAAACCCGTTCTTACATAAACAAGGATGGAAAATCAATCCAGTTGAATTATTCCTGTGAAGGTTACCTTGGAAAATACGAATTGAAAGTCAGGGACTACTTCTTTTTCTGCAGGGGCGGAATCAGCATTGCTTCAGTCTGGTGCAACGGAAACGTTGGGGCCTGCCTTAGTGTGCGCTCTCCGGAACTTATTCAGGGCAATATTTACCAGGAAAAATTTATGGACATCTGGAACAATAAATTCCACCACATGAGAGACCGAAGCTGGGCTAAAAAGGGAAAATGTGCCGGCTGCAAAAAATGGAAGCTCTGTCTTGGAAACGGTATGCACCTTCATGATGATTTAAGTAGTGATGTTTCCCGCTGCAACTACGAAATCTTAAAATCCCTTCATCATAATTAAATTTTCGTGCATTGTGAAAATTTAGTGAAAAAACTCTTGCAATAAATTATGTCTTCTGATATTTTAATTGTATACGATTTAATTGTGCTGACTAAACATAAAATTTATATTCCGGGGGAATAATATGGCTGATGAAAATATGAATGAAGAGAAGAGCTTTGATTTGATTATTATTGGTGGCGGCCCAGCAGGTTTAAGTGCCGCAGTATATGCAGCCCGCTCAGGACTTAAGACAATGGTTCTGGATTCTGTATGGGGCGGTCAGGCTGTAGAAATCGCAGAACTGGAAAATTATCCGGGAGTCTTTCCAAAGATTTCAGGTCCGGAATACATAAATCTTCTCAAGGACCAGGTTCAGAGTTTTGGAACTGTTATGCTCCAGGCCAGAGCCCTGTCTGCTAAAAAGGAAGGAGATTCATTCCTGGTAGAAACAGAAAAAGGCCTCTTTAAATCTAAGGCACTCATTCTTGCCACAGGAGCTTCCCACAGAAAGCTTAACGTTCCAGGGGAGACCGAACTGACAGGTCGTGGTGTTTCCTACTGTGCAGTCTGCGACGGACACTTCTTCAAAAACAGAAGGGTTCTTGTTGCAGGAGGTGGAGACAGTGCTTTCTCACAGGCCCTATATTTGAGCAACATTTGTGCTCACGTTGACATTGTTCACAGACGTGACGGCTATAGGGCTGCAGCTTCCCTTATTAAGCGGGCAGAAGAATGTGAAAATATAACACTGAATCCAAATTATAAAATTACAGGGATTGAAGGTAAGTTCAAGGTTGACCGGGTTATGGCAATCAACAATGCTACAGGAGAAGAAAAGGCTTTTGAAACAGATGGAGTTTTTGTGTTTGTCGGCATGTCCCCGGCTGATACACTGATTGAAGGTCTGGAAAAGGATTCCGCAGGTTATGTTAAAGTGGACAGTAAAATGATGACGTCAATTGAAGGAGTCTTTGCAGCAGGAGACAATGTTTCAAAGGGAATCAGACAGGTGGTTACTGCAGCAAATGATGGAGCAATTGCAGCCCTCAGTGCCTTTGACTACATAAAGGGCTGATCTTCAGCTCTGTTAGTTCATACAAAAAAAAAGACCGTTTTCCCTGGTTCATCAGAAGAAAGCGGTCTTTATTTTTAGGAAGTAAAGCAAAAAAAGTTTAATCCGAAAACTTATTTCTCAACCTTATCGTTTTTTATTTTAATAAGATCAGATCTTACAGGTTCTTCCTCTATAGAAATTTCAGCCATATCCATATCAGAAATATGCACTACTCCCTGTTCTGCAAGTTCTTCAATCTCTCTGTCCATCTGCTGCCAGTAGCGTTCGCCGTATACATCCAGTTTAACTTCTCCATCAGAAAGAGGATTACCGGTGTATGTACCGCAGGCTTCAATACAGTCTGCTGTGTATACCTGTCCATCAGAGCGAACACTTTTTTCGTTCCAGATTTTTAACCAGGTTCCGTCTTCATAGAAACGATAAGTTGTTCTTGCGCCAATGCCGTCAGCATCAATTTTGCTGCTATTCTCGATTACTGTAATGCAAGGATAGAAATCGTAAATATCGTAGAAAACATTTCTTGATTTTTCAGACATGCGTGGAAGTTTTTCTTCAAGGTAAACGCGTACATCAGCTCTCTGTTCTGCTACAGAAGCCAGTGACCAGAATGCTGAAGACTTTACAGCATTTCTAATAAGTAAATCATCCGGACACAAAGAATAAAGGTATCTCATGTTGGCGATTAAATCCTGATCCTGACCTTTGAGAATAAGTACTGTAAGACAGTCCAGGTCGTACTTCTGAACCATCTTGCCCTTTACTTTTGTTATTTCCAGAAAATCAATCCAGCTATCATCAAGTTTTTTTTCTTTGTAAGCTTTTTCTACATTCTTGAGAATAAGGTCATCTGTTTCTACGCAGGCAACAATTTTATCAAGATAACTTACATCTTTTGTTTCAGCATAAGCTTCCCAGTAACCGTCTAAAGTTTTTCCGCCATTTGCAGAAAAATCCACTGTTTTTTCATCTGTAAAATTAGTCGACTGACAAGAAACAAAAAGCAAGGCAAAAGCTGCAAAAACTGAAAATAAATATTTCTTCATCTTTTCCTCCAGGATTTGAATTTATCCGGGGACTGCCCCAGATCAATCCTTAAATTAAGCCATGGAAATATATAGTAATTCCAGGTTTTAATCTAGTATCTCTTATTTCTGGAAGGAATGTTCAGCCCTGGCACTCACTGCTTTTTATTCTTCAGTAACAAGGAATTTTAAGAGAAAATCTTTTGTCTGTGGAAGTGGTGTAAGTATAGTATGATTTACACAACTTTCAAGTATTACGTGAAGTTCATATTCTCCAGCTTCATAATCTGAAATATTTAATATTATTTTTTCATTTACTTCCTTAAAATCTGTATTTTCTTGGATGTATGCCTGAAAACGAACATCTGTACATGCTATATTTTCAAGATTTCCACAGTCTTCAACTTTGATTGGTACTTTACCTTTTATTAATTCATCATTTTCAATTTTATGTATATCTAATTCAATGGCAAGATACCCCTGAAAATTATTTTCTGCAAAGCAACCTTCACAAGATAAAACTATCTTTTCATCAGTTCTATATGAAGATTTATCGAGACTACAGTTTATAGTATTATAATCTAAATCATAATTTTCGCAGCCTGTTAAAAATAAACATGTCAGTAACAGCAAGATATATTTTATTTTATTCATAAAAGTCCTCTCTAATACTGATAATCAATTACATTTCCGATTTTTATTCACTCTCTATAACAACATAGGTACACTTCCATCAAGAGGCATCTGTCTTGGCATAGAGTTTTTTATCTAGAAATTTGCAAGACTCGATAGTTCGGTGTTTTTTAATACTGCTTTTTATTCTTCAGTAACAACAAATTTTAAGCAAAAAGTCTTCATTTGTTCAAATGGTGCTTGATTTATATGACTTATAAGGTTTACATCAAGTTCATATTCTCCAGCTTCATAATCTAAAATATTTAATGTTATTTTTTCATTTACTTCCCTAAAATTTGTATTTTCTAAGATATCTGCACTAAAATAATTTTTTACATTTGAATCATATTTAAGATTCCCACCGTCTTCAACTTTAATAGGAAAACCTCCCTTTCTAGTGTCATCAGATTCAATTTGATTTATAAAAAATAAAATGCGAAGATCCCCCTGAAAATTATTTTCCGCAAAGCAACCTTCACAAGATAAAACTATATTTTCATCATTTCTATATGAAGATTTATCAAGACTGCAATTTATAGTATTATAGTCTAAATAATAAAAGTTGCAGCCTGTTAAAAATAAACATGTCAGTAACAGCAAGATATATTTAATCTTATTCTTCATAATAGAACCCTTTTTTATTTTAGTTGCCCATTTTTTTTAAAATATACAAAAATACTTGTAATCATCCGCCCACTAAAATTGCCCAAATTTAGAGGATTAATAACACCCTTTTACATCTGCAGAACAACAAAGTTTAAATGCAAAAGAAAGTTGTCTT
>JAEEGH010001895.1_pt1 | contig 58416 bp, 45 predicted proteins | sample 9134181 | NCBI WGS metagenome assembly JAEEGH01 (sample SAMN16246544, study PRJNA631951) | gut metagenome | biome: gut microbiome; feature: rumen; material: DP-attached | host: Bos | place: Iran: Karaj | collected 2018-10
GCATCTCGCCGGGTAGCCAGTTCTTCCACGCCACGTCCTGGCAGACCCAGTAGCACTGGCCGCCGGCCCAGAGGCCGCCCTCGTAGAAGGTGCCGTCGGCGAACTTGCAGACCCAGTTCTCATCCCAGAGGCGTGAGCACATGTAGCCGTCCGTGTTCGTGGCATGAAGGCCGAACTGGTAGCCCAGGGCCTTGGCCTTGTCTATCAGGCGGCGGTATGCCTCCTCGCCGCCGGCCTCCGCGCCGACTGGGAGGTGACCGGGAACGCGGCCGTCGTAGCCTCCGTACTGCCATCCGGCAGAGCAAACGGAGAGCTTGTCCACACCGGCGTCGTGGATTGCCTGGAGGAACTCCTCCGTCACGCCGAAGGGCATGTGGACGACGATTGGCAACTCCTCGCCGGACTTGAAGAACTTCTGCTCGATTCCGTCGGCAGACTCGGGGATTGGCTTGGCGGCGTGCGTCTGGATGCGGACGACTATCGCCTCGCAAAGGTAGGAGAGCGACGGGAAGTCGCGCTCGCGGTCGCGGATGGTGCGGATCTCGCCCTTGGCGAGGCGGCTCTCGCGGTAGGCGCGGGCGACGTCGTTGTAGTCGGCGTCCGCCCCGGGAAAGCGCGTGAACTCGACTACGATGTCCTGGTAGTAGGCGGGGAAGAACTTGCGGACGCCGGCGCAGCGGAAGCGCGGGAACACCTCGTATGCGCCACCGCGGGCGCGGGCCACGAAGTCGTAGTCGAAGCGCCATGATATGACCTGTGCGCCCCAGAGCGTCCCGTTGCGCTTGACGGCCATGAGCGGCGTGTGCTGATCGTTCTCGAGGTATTCGCCGTCGTCCTTGTCGAAGAGGCCGTAGAGGCCGCGCCCCTGCATCCACCAGCCCTTGTCGCCCTTCGCGGCCTTGAAGAAGGAAGGGACTGCCTCGATGGCCCACACGTCTGGCGGGATGGACTCCTTTTGCACGACGAGGCGGAACTTGCTGTCTCCCTGTGGGGCAAGGGCGACGTCGCGTGTCTCTATGCGGTCGATGTGGTCCTGGCCGCCCCAGATGAGGCGGAGTTGCGCCGTCGGGGCGCAAGCCGATGAAGTATCAGTATTCATTTGTTAGTGCAATCCATTATGCCACAAGGGCTGCAAAGCGGGCGCCGCCTGCCGGTGCGTTCGAGGAAATGGCCGCAGGCGAGGAGCCAGTCGGTCTGGATGAGGTCGTAGCCGAGGTCGGCAAGCCAGCCCCAGGAGCCTTCGGGATCGTTTCCGGCCGTGGCCATGTCGTCGCTGCGGCCCGCGACGAGCTGCGCCTTGTAGTCGTAGATGATGGCGTTTGCCCAGCAGACCTGTCCGGCCTTGTGCTGACTTTCAATCCATTCCCGAGTGGCGAAGGGGCTTTCGAGGCTATCGAAAAGGGCCTCCACGCCGACATGCCGCAACTTGCGGCGGCGGATGACGCGAAGGTCCTTCTCGTTTCTAACGATGGCGAGAAAGGGCATGTCGGCGGCGTATTCCTCCATGATGGAGAGGACTTGCGTGTTGAGGCCGGTCTTGACGACGCACTGGTCTGCCATGCCATGGTCGCGGATGGCGGCGGCGATCTCGGCGGGATGGTTCCAGAACTTGTCGATGTTGAGGTAGCAGCGGCCCTTGAAGCGCTCAAGCACCTCGTCAAAGGTGCAGAGGCCGTAGGGCGTGGGGGCGTCGTCGATGTTCTGGTAGCGAAGTTGCTTCACGAAACTCCAGGGATGCTCGCTGACGCGGCCGTTCCAACCAAGAAGGGCGCGCTCCATCTGCGGGTGGAAGATGACGAGGCGGCCGTCGGAAGTCATGTCCAAATCGACCTCGATCATGTCGGCCCCCTGCGCGAGGGCCGTGTCGTAGGCGGCGATGGTATTCGGCGGGATGTTGCCACCCCAGACGCCGCGGTGGGCGACGAGTAGGACGCCGCGCGCCTTGGCGTCTTTATTGAGATCAAACGTTTCTTTCATGGGGATGTCTTCTTCCAAAAGTCGATAGCAGATGCGAAGGGGCTTCTTGCCCATGTGAAAGATTTTAGCAGATAGCCCCCGCCACGGCAAGGCATCTGAAGCCACAGGCGCAACAATGGCTGTCGGCGTATGCTATAATCTTAGCAAATGCTAGACAAATCCCAACTCGATTTCCTGCGCACACTGTGCGAGACGCAGACCCCAAGCGGGCGCGAGATTGTAGGTCAGCGCCTCGTCGCCAAATACGTCGAGGGCTTCGCCGACGAAATAACCCTCGACGGCCTCGGCAACCTCCATGCCGTCAAGAACCCCGGCGCCCCATTCCGCGTCATGATCGACGCCCACTGCGACGAAAACGGCCTCATGGTGCAGTTCGTCGATGACAAGGGCTTCCTCTTCTTCTCCCCCGTCGGCGGCGTCAACAGGCAGCTTCTGCCAGGCGAGCGCGTCTCGCTCATGGGGCCGAAGGGGAACGTTCCTGGCGTCATCGGTCGCAAGCCCATCCACCTGATGTCGCAGAAGGAGAAAGACTCCGGAGTTGGCGAAATCGACGAGCTCTGGATCGACATCGGCGCAAAGGACAAGGCGGAGGCGCTTGAAGTCGCGCCGCCCGGAACCTTCGGCACCGCGGACGCCCCATTCCGGCTCCTTTGCGGCACCCGCGCAAGCGCCAGGGCCTTTGACGACCGCTGCGGAGTCTTCGTGATCATGGAGGCCCTGCGCCGCCTCAAGGGGCGGCCGCTTGCCGTCGCCGCGCACTTCGTCAGCACCACCCAGGAGGAACTTGGGCTGCTCGGCTCCAAGGTGGCGGCATTCGGCATTGACCCGAACCTCGGCCTCAGCGTCGATGTCACCTTCGCCACCGACGACCCGCAGGGGAACCCGCGCCGCACCGCGGACCTGCGGCTTGGCGGCGGCCCCGTCATGGGAGTCGGCCCAAACTACGATCCGGCCTTCAGCGAGATCGTCAAGAGGACGGCCGCCGCATCGGGGATTCCGCTCCAGCTGCACCCGCGCAAGGGCAACGGCAACGACGCCTTCGCCATACGCCATACGCGGGCGGGCGTGCCGGTGGTGCATCTGGCCATCCCACTGCGCTACATGCACTCCTCGGTGGAGACCCTCGACCTCGACGACCTCGACCGCTGCGCCCAGCTAATCGCCGACGTCCTGGCCTCGCTTCCCGCCCAGCCCGAAGTCGGCTTCCGCCTGTAGCGGCACGCCACCGCCTGGCCTGACCGGCAGGGAACAGGAGCCGTTCCCTGTTCCCCGTTCCCCGTTCCCTGTTCCCCGTTCCCTGTTCCCCGTTCCCTGTTCCCCGTTCCCCGTTCCCTCTACCCTATCAAGAAAGCGCGGTAGGCGCGCCAGGTCATGTAGCAGTCGAACTTCGACGCGATTTCCCACGGCGCGTGCATGTTCAGCAGCGCCGTGCCCATGTCCACCACGTCCATGCCGTAGCGGGCCATGAACTTGGCGATGGTGCCGCCGCCGCCGTGATCGACCTTGCCCAGTTCGCCGATCTGCCATGCCACCGAGTGCTTGGCGAAGGTCGCGCGCAGCTGCGCCAAGAACTCGGCGCGGGCGTCGCTCGCCCCGCTCTTGCCGCCGCTACCGGTGTATTTGTTGATGCAGGCGCCGGCGTTCATGATGGCCGAGTTCCCCTTGGGGTCGGCTTCGGGATAAATCGGGTCGCTCGCCGCCGTCACGTCGGCGGAGATCATGCGCGACGCCTCTAGCACGCGCCGCGTAACGATGTCGTTGTAGGAGGCTCCGACGCACCGCGAGGCGATTTCCGCAATCGAGTTCTCGAAGAAGGTCGAGTCCATGCCGGTGGCGCCAACGGAGCCGATCTCCTCCTTGTCGCACATCACGACCACGGCCGTCCGCTCGGGGATGCCGTCCAGCGACATCAGCGCTTTCAGTCCGGCGTATGCGCAGACGCGGTCGTCATGGCCGTAGCCGGCGATCATCGAGCGGTCGAAGCCCACCTCGCGCGGCATGCCGGCCGGCACGATTTCAAGCTCGGCGCTGGTGAAGTCCTCCTCGTCGATTCCATACTGCGCCTTGAGGATCGCCAGGATGTTGTCCTTCACCTTGTCCTTTGCCTTCTCCTCTGCCTTGGCATTGGGTTCCGAGCCGATGAGAAGGTCGAGGTCCTCGCCCTCGATGCCCTTGGAGAGCGGCTTCTTCGCCTGCTCCTGGCCGAGGTGCGGGAGGATGTCCGTGATCATGAACACGGGGTCGCCGGCCTTGTCGCCGATGGCGACTTCGACCGTCTTGCCGTCCTTCTTGCAGACGACTCCATAGAGGGCGAGGGGCCTCACGACCCACTGGTATTTCTTGATGCCGCCGTAGTAGTGGGTGTCGAAGTAGGCGAAGCCGCCCTTCTCGGCCACTGGCACGGGCTTGAGGTCGATGCGGGGCGCGTCGGTATGGCCGCCCACGACGTTCACGCCCTTCTCGATTGGCGCGCGGCCGACCACCGCCGCCAGCAGCGTCTTGCCGTGGTAGCCGCGATAGACCTTGTCGCCGGGCTTCAGCCGCTTGAAAGACTCCAGCGGCCTGAAGCCCTTTGCCTCGATGAGGGCGACCGACTCCGCGTAGGCGCGGCGCTCGGTCTTGGCCTTGCCGAGGAAGTCCATGTAGTCCTTGGCGTAGCGCTCCATCTCGCGGCGCTCTGCGGCGCTGAGGTTCTTGAATCCCGGTTCGCGGACGTAGCGTCCTTCTTCTTTCTTCTTCATTAGTTTCTCTCCCCAATAGCGAAATTGTTAAACCTTGCTAAACTCGAAAGAATTATCTTTACGGCTAGAAACCCTCAAGTGGCCGCCCCTTCTCTTTGGTCTGCTTGAGGCTCTCCTTGTAGGCCTCAGCCCAATTCGATATGGCACTGGCCGCATCTGAATTAATCAGCAATAGACCCTGGCGGGCCCCCAGCCCTCCATGGACTGTGAAAGCAAAAAGATTATCTCCGCTACGCCGATAAGAATTAAGCCTTAACCCATAAAGAGGTAGACTGTCGAAAATCGCTTGGCATTTTTCATCCTTTGCATTAATGTGAGCGCTTCGCCCCCTTTCCAAAGCATCTGTAAATGCCTTGGCGGCGCTCTGCGCCAAATCCAAGTTCTTTTTCCAAGTCGGAGTTTTGTTGAATCCTACCTTGTTTGCACTCATGGCTGATCGCCTGGATGACTGGTCGTCATCATCTGTGGAAACCCATGAGACATTCAGCGACGCCATCAGCGAATCAATTTGCGCTTCAGTCAATGAAGCATCCTCCATGATATGACCCGCATTCGTCCGCGTGTACAATATAAGGAAGCATTGCCTAGTCGAACGGTCGAAGAACGCCGTAACGGCAATCCCGCTCTTCTCAAAGCCAGCGACACCCAAGGCATGTTCTAGTCCAGGCAAGGCGGCAATAGCCTTGCCGTATCGCTCAACGCATTGCCTATATCCTTCCCCAATCCTTCCATAGCCTGATGGTGCGACAAAGAGGGCAGATGCGATGCTTATCGCGACGATTGCTTGACGTGTTCTCATTTTCTTTCCTGCTAGTTATTGTTCAAAGCCGCCGTGTGATGCCTGTGAGGCGGACACCGCATGGCAACTATGCTGAAAGAGACTATCACAAACTTGCATGAAATTCAAATTTCAAATATTCCCGTCAGTGGAAAAGATTGTCATGCTCGTAAAGGCGCTACCGCGCCGGAACACGGAAACCGACGGGATTCGGGATTCGGGAGCCGGGTGCCGCAGCGGGAGGACCAGCGACATGCGACACGCGACACGCGGGAAGACAGCCGACATGCGACTTTCGACTTTCGACCTCCTGGATTCGGGATTGGCCATTGGCAACTTTTCCATTCTCCGTTCCCCGTTCCCCATTCCCCGTTCCCCATTCCCCGTTCCCCATTCCCCGTTCCCCGTTCCCCATTCCCTGTTCCCCAAAGAAAAAGAGTATAATCATTGCCTTTACAAAAAGGAAGCACCAGGAATGCAAACGCTTATCGCCGCCACGCACAACGCCCACAAACTCCGCGAGTTCCGCGAGATCTTCGCGGGATGGAACATCGACGCCGACTCGCCCGACGCGGAGGAGACCGAAAACACCTTCGCCGGCAACGCCCTCATCAAGGCCCGCGCCTGCGCCGCACGCCATCCCGGCGCATGGATCATCGCCGACGACTCCGGCCTCTGCGTGGATGCCCTCGGCGGCGCGCCCGGCGTCTTCTCCGCCCGATACGCCGGCCCTGGCGACGACGACGAGGCCAACAACGCCCTCCTTCTCCGCAACCTCAAAGGCGCCGCCGACCGCTCCGCCCACTACGAGTGCGCCATCGCCCTCATCGAACCGGGCGGAGCAGAGCATCTCTTCGAAGGCCGCTGCTGCGGCCGCATCACCGAAACGCCCTCCGGCACCGGCGGCTTCGGATACGACCCGCTCTTCATACCTGACGGCAGCGAAAAGACCTTCGCCAATTTCGCCCCCGCCGAGAAGAACGCAATCTCGCACCGTGGCAAGGCCCTCACCCTGATGCGCCAGTGGCTTGCGGAGAACGCCCATGCGCCTCTTTGACAGCCATTGCCACTTCGAGCGCGCCGACGCCGCAGAAATCACCGCAACGCTGTCGCGGGCCAGGGAAGCCGGCGTCGAGGCAGTCCTGGCCGTCGGAGGCTCACCCACGCTCAATGCCTCCGCCCGTCTCGCGGCGCGTCTCTCCGCCGACTCCCCTTCCCTCCCGCGCGTATTCGTAGCCTGCGGCCACGACCGCGACCAGGCAGAGCGCACAACGGCCCCGCTCCAAGACACCGCCGGCATCTCCGCAATCGGCGAAATCGGCCTTGACTACCACTACTCGCCGGAGAGCCGCAACGAACAGCTAGCCCTCTTCCGCGCCCAGCTGGAGCAAGCCGCCAAGGTTAACCTGCCGGTAATCATCCACACGCGCGAAGCCGACGATGACACGCTCTCATCCCTCCGCGAAATTCCATCGCGCGGCATCATCCACTGCTTCACGGGCTCGCCCGAGTTCTGCCGCGCACTGCTAGACCTAGGCTTCTACATCTCCATCTCCGGCATCGTCACATTCCGCGCGGCAGACAACGTCCGCGCCTCAGCGCTTGTGGTTCCCGACGACCGGCTCCTCATCGAGACGGACAGCCCATTCCTTGCGCCAGTCCCCATGCGCGGGAAGGCGAACGAACCGGCATTCGTGGCGCACACGGCAAGGTTCCTGGCAGAACTGCGCGGAACAACGCCGGAGGCGCTTGCGGAGACGACCTTCCGCAACGCCTGCTCCATCCTGTCAATCTTTTAAACCCTCTGTGCCTCTGTGGCTCTGTGTGAGGAAACTTATGCCACTGCCCAGCGACACGCGGCATTTGCGGCGCGCAGGGCTCTTTGGTATAATGGTTGAGTTCTTTTTGTAGGCCAGTAGCTCAGTTGGACAGAGCGACAGATTCCTAATCTGTAGGTCGCGGGTTCGACCCCCGCCTGGCCTACCACTTTTTTTAATCTCCTACCCGCCGCCCGTCACGTGGCTAAATGAACGGGAGTAGCTCCTCAAGCGAATCGACCATGAGGTCCGTCAGCCCGGCAAGTTCTTCGCGAAAGACAACGTTCGTCGCATCGGCCACCCCCACGCCCCCTAGCAGTCCTGCGGCGCGCGCGCCCTTGTGGGCGTGGAAGCCGTCGTCGAAGAGGACGCAGCGGTTCACCGGAACGCCGATGAGGGCAGAAACCTTCTCAAAGTAATCCGGCTTGGACTTCGACGCGTCCACGGCGTCGCTGCAGCAGATGGCGTCGAAGAATGGCACAAAACCGCTTTTGGTCAAGGCAATCGTCGCATGCGTGGCCCAGGTGGAGGTTGAAAGGACGATCTTCACGCCGCGCCTGCGCAGCGCCGCGAGGAACTCGCGCGCCCCCGGTTTGATGCGCGATCCGCCGAGGTACGCCTCCATCATCCGCTTGCGCTGCAGGTCGCGGAACAGCGGAACGTCGAACTCAAACCCAAAGGTTTCGCGGACATATTCAAAAAGAAGGTTTCCGCTTGCCGCGCAGACGACGCGCAGACGCTGCTCAGGAGTCATCTGGATTCCATTGGAGTCGAGGTAGTCGATGTTGCACTGGCGCCAGATCTGCATGGTATCGAGGAGCGTCCCGTCCATATCGACGAGAGCAGCCTCCATTTTATCGAAAAGTTCCTTGGGTTCCATAACGCTTCTAGAATAACAGATTCCGCCATGTTTTTCCCGCCACTTGTGCAAAGGGCAGTGGTTTGATAGACTTTTCGCAATGTTTTACAAATCTTCCAAAATGGGCGCGCGTGCGCATCTCCCGCATGTGCGCGTGAGTGACGTGTTCGCATTGGCTGCCCTGGCGCTGTCAGCCGCCGAAGCGGCGACCATTCCCACCGCGTGGCGGCAGGCCGACTTCGCCGCCGACATATACCGTCGCGCCGCCTCGCTGAAAGACGCCCAGGAGAACGTAGTCCTCTCCCCATGGGGCGTCGCGAACCTCTTTGCCCTTCTCCAGACCGGCGCATGCGGGGATACCGCGCGCGGCATGGCCTTCGCCCTCCAGCTCGGCGGCGTTGAGACGCCCGCGCCGGATGAAGTCGCCGCCACTTTCCGCGAGGCCCGCACCGCGCTCTCGCGCGCCACCAACGAGGATGTCGCGCTCGAACTCTCCGACTCCCTCTGGCTCGCCCCCGGCTTCGCGCCGGCAGCCGAATTCCTCGCCCGCGCCCGCAGCGACTTCGACGCCGAGGCCCGCGCCACGAAGATGGGCGCGGCCGGCCGCAGGGCCATCAACGACTTCGTCGCCGACAAGACCCACGGCCGCATCAAGAACCTCATCGGCCCGCCAATCCTCGACGACCCCCTGACGAGCCTCGTCGCCGTCGATACCGTCTATCTCAAAGCCAAGTGGTTCCAATCCTTCGACAAGTATGCCACGCGCAACGAAACCTTCCACGCGCCTGCCGGCGACGTCAAGGTTTCTTTCCTCCACGACGAGCGCCGGGCCCAAATCCTAGACGCCCCGGAGTGCGCGGCCCTGCGCCTCCCCTACCGCCGCAATTCGCTTGAGATGCTTTTGATTCTCCCCTCCCCCACCAACACGCTGGCGGAAATCGAGGGGCGCATCAGCGGACCATGGCTCGACCGCCTCGCCGCATCGCCATGGCAGGGGGAGGCCGACATCGCCATACCGAAGTTCGATTTCGGCTCCCAGCACGACCTCCGGCCAATCCTCGAGCCAATGGGCATGGCGGCCGCATTCTCCCCGGCCGACGCCGACTTCTCCAACATCGCGCAGGGCCTGTCAATCGCCACGGCCATGCAGAAGGCAAACATCACAGTTGACGAAGACGGAACCGAGGCCGCCGCAGCGACCTTCGTGGCCATGATGGCCGCCGGCGCGCCTATGGGAAACAGGCCGCCGCCAAGGCCGTTCGTCGCCGACCGCCCATTCCTTTTCCTCATCCGCGAAACCCGCACCGGCCTGATCCTCTTCATGGGCCGCGTCGTTAAACCCTGATTGAAAGCACCAATGCCATGAAAAAGCAACTTATTCCCGCAAACGGCAAACGTCATGCCACAAGCGCCATTCGCCAGGCGACGGCGGCGCTGGCGCTTCTCTGCGCCACTGCGGCGCTGGCCGAAAAGGTCGAGATCCGCAGCGCCGCGGACTGGGACAACTTCGCCTCGCGCGTGAACAACGGCGAGGCGTCGCTCGGCGCAGTCCTCGTCCGCGACGTGACCCTTACGCCCTCGTCGCCGCGCTGCGGCTCCTCCCGCTCCCGCTTCTACCGCGGCGACTTCGACGGCAACGGGAAGACCCTCGCCGTCGATTGGACGCTCACCTACGCCGGGGATGGCAATCCCGCGGCCCCGTTCGCCAACATCGGCTACGGATGCAATGTCCACGACCTCCATGTCGTCGGCAACATAAAGACCGACGGCAAGTTCGCCGGCGGCATCTTCGGATGGGTCCAGACGTCGGCCGTATATCTCAGCCGCTGCCGGTCCTCGGTGACGATCACCTGCGACAGAAACGGCGACGCCACCAGCGCCGGACTCGTCGCCTGCCAGAACGAAAACACATCAGCCATCTTGACCGATTGCCTATTTGATGGCTCGCTCCTGGGGCCGAGGGCGGACTCCTGCGGCGGCCTCGTAGGCTGGCGCTACAACTCCGCCTACTCATACGTGAGGAACTGCCTCTTCGCGCCAAATGACATCACGCTGTCGCCGGCGAACAGCTTCACGCTTGTGAGAAACGGCTTCAAATATTCCTCAAACCTCTCGAACGGCCTCTACACGCGGACCTTCGGCACCGTCCAGGGAACCGACGCCTCGGGCATGAGCGCCGCGCAGCGAGTGGCGGCACTCGGCAACAACTGGGCCGTCGTTGACGGCGCCGCCGTGCCCACGGCAATCGTCTCGTTCGTCGATGAAGTCCGCGACCCGTCAATCGGAACTGCCTCCTTCGCCTACCAGGGGGCGCTCCGCGACGCGCAGGGGCAGCCGCTTTCGCAGCTCACGCACACCGTCGCGTTCCGCATCTACGACCAGCCCACCGGCGGCTCACCGCACTGGGGGCGCACCTTCAATGTCACCCTTGACAATGACGGGCTCTTCAACGTGCGGCTCGGCGACGAATCGGGCGAGGCAATCGAAGGCATCAACGGCGAAGATCTGGCGGGAGTCATCGCCGCCAATGCCAACGCCTCGCTTTACGTCGGCCTCACCGTCGATGGCGAAGATGCCGAGATCATGCCGCGCCAGAAGCTCCTCGCGGTTCCATACGCAGTCTGGGCGGCCGGAGCCGCCACGGCCTCTGGCGACATGGCAGTCGCGGGCGCCACATCCACGGTCCGCATGAATGTCAACGACGCCATCTCCGCGCGGTCGGCCACGGTGGAGAACAAAGTCGACACCGACACCCTCGCCATCTCCGGCCGCGCCGAAATCGGCGGCGACATGGCGGTTTCAGGCGCCGTGAGCGGCGCAGGGACAATCCCAATTGGCGGCATCGTCATCTGGAGTGGTTCCGTGGCGTCCATCCCAGACGGCTGGGTTCTCTGCGACGGGCTAACGCACAATGGCCGCAAGACGCCAGACCTGCGCGGGCGTTTCGTTCCAGGAGCAGGCGGCGATTACTCCGTTGGCAAAACCGGCGGCGAGGCGACGCACAAGCTCACCGTGAACGAGATGCCATCCCACAGCCACACCTACGATTTCAAGGGCGCGGACCTCGACCTTGCCTGGAAGGACAGCAACAAATTCTACGACGCCAGCGGGCACTACTCCCACGGCAACACGGGCTACACCGCCAGCACCGGCGGCGACAAGGCGCATGAAAACCGCCCGCCCTACTACGCCCTGTGCTACATCATGCGCGTCCGCTAACGCGCCAAAACAGAAAGGTTGGCCGCACAATGAACGCCTCAAGCCTCCATCTTCTCCACCACGACTTCCTGAATCGCATGAAACTCGTTATTCGACCCTCGTTCCTCGTAACTGCGGCAATCGCGCTTGCAGCGGCAAGCGCGATGGCGGCCGACTCCAGCTTCACGCTCGGCGTGCCTGGCGCGCCTGTCTTGCGCGCTGGCGGAGACGCCAGCGTCAACGCCTGGCTCTCCGCCAACCCAAACTACCCCGCCATGTCCATCGTGGCGCCTGCGGCGTCCGGTATCGACGGCATATCCTCCCAGCAGGTCGCCGGCGAGGATACCGTCCGCCTCGACGCATCCGAGGCAGGCTTCCCCATTGAGCGCACCAAGCCCGAATACTACCTCGGCGACCAGATAGACCCGCCAGACGGCGTAGATTGGCCCGCGACTTACAACCAATTCCTCGCCGACAACACAAGCGGATTCCTATTCGACCGCTCCAACAACCGCGTATTCGTCACGAACGGCGGAACCCTGCGCTTCAACTGGGTCCTCACCAGCGGCAAAGTCATCGAGATGTCCTATGTCGCATCCGCCTCCTGCTCAGGCCGCCCGCGCCGCATCTACTGGACCGACTACCCCTACAACGGCCCCGCGGTCAACCTCTCCGGAAAGTTCGTGAAGTTCTTCGGCCCGGAGGAAATCCTCACCCCCGTTTACGGCGTTTACACCAACTCCGCCGGCGGCATAGAGCAAGTCCTCACCAACCGCGTCATTTCCGGCCTATGGCTTGACAAGTCCACGCAGATGCTCTACGCATACGGGCAGCTCCAGGGGCAGGTCGTGATGGCCTACTACGACACCGGCACCTACGAGCGCCTGCTGTCCGTCCAGGCCGTCGAGATATGCCGCCCGGCAGTGAACCGCATGAAGGGCGAGATCGGACGCGCCCTCAAGCCAGACGGCCGCGGCTTCGACACCGCCGGACTCCGAGCGCAGCCCACATACATCGGAGCCTCGGACAACCGCGGCGACTACTATTACCAGCACAAGGGCCAATATTCCTACAGCCCAAAGCACGGCAACGTCTATCCGCTCCGCCCAACGGTCAACTCCCCATGGAACATGGAGGTTTACTGGATGGAAACCGACGACATGCAGGTCGATTGGCCCTTCGAGGTTGACCAATACGCCTGCGACTGGCCGGAGGACGCCACCGTATTCGTCCGTGGCGACATGAAAGGCGACGGCGGCCGCCCAGTATTCGTGCCATCGCACTACAGCGCCACCCTCATGAACTACCAGGAACCCGAGGGCCACGCCCGCGCCGTCGAACCCGACGGCACCTTCAAGACGACCGGCGAGGGCTACTCGCTCCTGAAAGTCACGGCCGACGACAACATCTGGTTCATCCCCATCCACTCTGTGTTCCGCTCAAACGCCGACTACTTCACGCTCGAACCTGAGACGGAGGTCGTTGGCAAGGAGCTTCAACTGCGCGGCGGCTCAATCGCCGGCCTCGCCCCGGGATTCTCGCCAGTCTGCGACCCCGACAGCCCCGGATACGTCTATCGCGCATCCAGCGATCCAATCTGGAACGCGGGCATCTACTATGACGCGAAGCCCGACACCGCCTCCGACACCAACGCCACCACCAGCGCCTCATCCACCGACACCAACAAATACGACTCGGTCGTCTATGCGGTCCGCCCCGGCCAGATTGAAGTCTGGTGGAACACCACCATCAAGGAAGAGGGGATGGCCGAAGCCATCGAGATACCGACGCTCCCCCAAACGTACAAGATGCGCTGGCCGCTTGAGGGCGAATCGCCGCAAATCGTCATCGCCTCCCAGCGCGGCAGCGCGGCGGAGTCGCTCTTCTCCCACAACTCCGCCATCTACCTGTCAAGCGGCGCCTCCAGCGCCTCGCTAGCATCCCGCGACTACTTTGGCGACAACGGCGGCACCGTGACCTTCTGGTTCTGGCCGGAGAGCGTCAGCAGCGACGCCACCGACCCCGCCGCCCTTCTCTCGCTGCGCGGATCCGACGGCACCACGCTCTCCATCGACGCCGCACCGCCACCGGTCGGCGGCGGAGCCGTCTCGCTACTCCAGCTGCGCCTCGTCGCCCCCGGGGCATCCCTTGCGGCCACGCCCGTCTCCAAATCCCTATCCGTGCCGGCGTCCGCCGTTGAATGCAACGGCTGGATTTCCGTAGCCCTCCGCATCAACGCCGACTCGGCAGCCATCTCCATCCCCGCCAACACCAACGTCGCGCCCGCAACCGTCTCCGGCGACTTCTCGGGAATCATCTCCGGCGTCGATGCCGCGCTTGGAGAATTCGACGACATGCCGGCCCGCTCCGGCGTGAACGTCGGCGAACTCCTCTTCTGGAACTACTTGCTCTCCAACGCCGAAGTCCAGAGCGTCCGCCACGCCGCCGACCTTGTCGGCAAAACCGGCCTCACCGGCTGCTACACCTTCGTCAAAGGCGAGGACCTAGTCGTCACCAGCACCAACAGGCGCACCTTCACTGACAAAGTCCTCTCGCTCCCACTCAACGCCTACGAATGCCTGCTTGAGACGCACGGGCCGCCGGCCCTCGTGTCCGGCGTCATCTCGGCCGACGCAAACACCACGCCAGTCGTCTATGCGCAGAACGACCCTGATGCCATCGGCTACAACCCCAACGAGGAACACGCACTCATCATCGCCGGCTCCGGCGGGGCAGAAGCCGGGCAGGCGTCTTACGTCGCATGGGCGCTCCGCTCCGACCTCAACACGGACGACACCTCCGCCCCCGGCGTGCTCGTCCAGTATGTGAAGGACGGCCGCAAGACGATGCAGTGGTTCGATGTAGCCGTAACCAACTCGCTCTACCCGGAACTCGCCGCCGACTGCGTCGCCGGAAAGGCCTTCCCCGGCCCGCACCCGATCGACCTTCTGGACAACCCATGGTGCGCCGAGGACTACTGGGAGGAGCCCGTCGAAACGGCCCCCGCCTTCCGCGACCGCAAGGGCCAGCTCTGGGCGCGCGCGGCCGGCATCGCCACGATGCGCCTCTACTACCGCATGCAGGACGGCTTCGCCTTCCCGTCGCTCCCGGCAAGCCAGTGGCCCGCCATCGGCAGCGCCATTCCATGGCTCTCCCTCCTCGACGGCAAGTCGTCATCGGACTCCGTCCTCACCGCGAAACCGGCGAAATGGACCTGGCGCGTCTCCTGGCCCGAGAGCACTCCTGAAATGGAAATCGGCCGAACCCTCACCGTCGCCGCATCCGGCCTGCCCGAGGTCTGGAACTCCGGCAGCGTGGGCGTGGTCTGGCCGGCCACCGACGCCGAGCGCGACGCGACGGCCGTCCTCTTCGACCCCACAGTGGCGCAAGTCGCCGGCTTCGACAAATCGACCTTCGACTCCGTGGCGACGGCGATCACGGAACTCGGCATCAAGCAGGGCGCAGGCGGCAACGCCACGCTGCGCAAGGGGCGCTGGACCTTCGACGGCCTGCCGCCCAACCTCGCCTCCCGCTTCTACCTCGACACCACCGCCGACCTCTCCCGCTGCGTCAAGCTCGAGGGCGAGATGGAGAACAACCCGGCCGGCGTCTCGCTTCTCCATGTGAACGTCCTTTCGGATGCCGAGCGCAAGACCCTCTCGGAACTCCTCGACGACAAGGCCACCGACAAGGGCAAGAGCGCATGGAAGGCAGCCATAGCGGCACTCGCCAAGGCCCCCGTCCTCCCCAGCCCGCACGTCGCAGTAGGGCCGACCGAAGACCGCATCGAATATGCCCCTCGCGACCACTACGCGCTATTCTCCATGGGCGCGACCAACTACGTGACCCTCATCCAGAACGACTCAACCAACGAGCTGATGTCCGTTGCGGAGGGCGACCCGATCTCCATGCACGTAATCAAGGTCATCCCGAAATACTACGTAGGGCGCATCGTGACGCGCGAGGATCCCATCAACCTGCTCTCGCAGCAGCTGTCGGTCATCTACGCGGAGGCCTTCGCCGGCAAGCCCGACGACTACATCTTCGAGTGGCGCAAGTGCGCCCCGCACGCAAACGGCTCCGTGCCTGATGACTTCGAGGGCGAATACAAGCAGAAGTTCGAGCCTACAGCCGGCCTCACCCGCTTCGTGATCGGCGAACAGGGCGACACCCTCGACAACATGGTCAACACCTACTACGCCATGCGCTACCGCGCGGCCAGCGACTCCTCGCCGTCTTACGCCGCCATGGGCTACGAGTGGTCGAACTGGACCGATCCGCCCGCCCTCGCCGAAGGCTGGGTGCAGCGCGTCCTCAACAACGTCACCCCGTTCGCGCAGCGGATGCGCGACCTCGTGGAAAACGAAGCAGAGGCGGACATCTCCATGATCGCCCAGGCCGGCAAGCCCTACGAGGGCGACGTCGCCCTCAATCAGGACAACCTCAAGGAAGTCGGCCTCATCCAGCTCTATGAGACAATCCTCTCCAAGGCCGAGTCGATGTCGCTCGCACTGGGCATCGACAACGCCGACGCCAACAAGCAGCTCCAGCTCGCCGTCGCCCGCCTGGCAGACCTCTACACCGTCCTCGGCGACGAGGCATGGTGCGACGCCCTCAACCCGACCATCGGCTTCGGCGCGAACTTCAACAACACCGACATGACCGGCTTCGAGCTTGACTACGGCGCGCTTTCCTCCACGCTGTTCTCGTTCGACAACCAGGTGCCGACCCTCCTCGACGAGGAGCTGGCCCTCCTGCGCGGGCGCAGCGGCGCCAACGCCCCGTCAACGCGCCTCTCACCCTACTACAACCGCCTCGTCTGGAACTTCACCAAGGGCATTACCGCAGGCGAGGTCGCCTACGCCGTCAACTACGACATCAACGGCAACAACAGGGGCTTCCTCAACGAAAACGACGCTGCCGACCAGTATCCACAGGGCCACGGCGACGCCTACGGACACTACCTCTCCGCCCTCTCCGGCTACTACCGCCTGCTCCGCAACCCATATTTCACCTGGGGCGAACCCGCCATGGGCGAGATGGTGGTCGCGGACTCCGTCCTCAACGTCGATTACTACGACGAGGCCAAGTTCGCCAAGGCCGCCTACGACGTGGCCAAGGTAGCATCGGCGGTCGTCGACCGCACCGCCCGCAAGGCATGGCGAGACAGCGGGGGGGCCAGCATGGCCGGCTACCTCGACGACGAATCGTCCCGCGCATTCGGCTACGGCGAATGGGCCTCGCGCGGCGGCTTCGGCGCGCTCGCGAACTGGGCCGTCGGAAACGCCTTGCTCGGCGAGGCGCCCAGCAGCGGCCGCTACTGGCGCTTCAGCTTCACCGGCGACAGCGACGACGCAATCAGCACGACTCTCCCCGAAACAATCGAAGGCGGCATATCCGCAGCCAACGCCTGGACACTCGAGTTCCAGATCGCGCCAAGCACCACCGACTCAGTCACGGCAGGGGGCGCAGATGAGTCCACCGTCCTTAGCCTAACCACCGAGACGCGCCGACTCTCCGTTCTCCGCGACCGTGAGTCCGGCGAACTGTCGGCCGCCATCTACGCAGTCGCGCCGGTGACCAACGTCATCCACGGCCACTACTGGTTCTACACCAATGTCCTGGACTCCGCCGAAAACGAAGCCGACGAAAAGGATGCCTTCAGTATTGAAAGGCGCATCGGCAACGACTTCTACGAGTGCCTGTTCGTTGGCTCAGGGGCACCGCCCGCAGACTTCCCCGAAGGCTACGACATGGCGGACTTCGCCACCAACCCGCCGGAATTCAGCGGCTGGGCCTGCGTCCTACCGTTTGACATAATCGACGAGGAAACTGGCGAAAACTACCACTTCCCCGGCATCATCGACTACGAGGACGAGGAAGTCGCATACGAGATCTCGGGCGAACCGCTCGTTACCGCCACCATCGGCAACGCGCCTGAAAACGCCAACACGCTCGTCGCCCTCCGCTGCAGCGAATACGGCACGTGCCAGGCAGTCGTCATCAACGCCACGGGCGCCGTCATCTCCACCACGAACCTCAACCTCCCAATGGGATTCTCGCTCCCGCTGGCGAACGCCAGTGTCGAATTGGGCGGCGGCTTCACCGGCGAGATTGCCGAGATCCGCGCATGGACCGGCGTTGCCCGCACGGACTCCGAACTGCGCGAGAAGCGCGAGTTCGTCTCGCCGCTTTCCGAGAACCTCGCTTTCTACGTGCGCCCCATCGCTAACGCGCAGACAACCACGCTCATCGACGAAAAAGTCCCCGCCCTGCGCTGGAACGTCAACTGCGGCGCCTGGATCGCGGCGGAGTCGAGCGGCGTCAACATAACCTTCGAGGACGAAGGGCTCTCCCGCATCGACCGCGCCACAGTCCCCGAACTCGCCTCCCTCGCCTCCATGATCCCCGACATCCAGAAGAAGGTCGATCGCATCGACGCAGGGCTCACCCCGATTGGCCTGGCGTCCGGCGCGATTCCCTTCGACCTCACGCCAATCGCGCCAGGCGAGGACGGGCTCACCCACTACGAGCAGATACGCGAGCGGGCGGGCACCGCGCTTGCAAACGCCCGCCGCGCGCTCGACAAGGCGCAGTTCTACGGCTCCCGCCTCAGGATGCTCTACGAGTCGCAAGTCTCCCGCGAGAACCAGCTTGAGACGATGGAGCTCGAAACCAAGAACGCCCTCATTGAATACTTCGGCTACCCATACGAGGGGGACATCGGCCCCGGCGGCACCTACCCGCAGGGCTACGACGGCCCGGACCTCATCAACTACGCCTGGATGGAGCCCTGGCAGTTCGGCCTCAAAGCCGACGAGGACATCAAGTCCATAACCACCAACCTCTACGTCCGCGACGCCAGCAAGTTCCGCGACGGCCTCGCCATCCTCATACCCAATCTTGGCAAGACCGTAGATTTCGACACGCTGACCTACGAGAAGTCCGCAACCGGCATCATCCTCAAGCCCGCCAAGATCACCGGCAAGCGCCGCGCCTGCGGCCAGATTCAGGACGCGCTTGGCGAACTGCTAATCGCCTACCGTGGATTCAAGTCCTGCCTCGAAGATTGGGAAAAGGCCAACACCTATTTTGAATATGAAATCGGCAGCATCCGCCTGGAAACGGGCTTCCACACCGCCAAGCAGGCGGCAAGCGCCGCGAAATACGCCTACGAGACGGCTGCCGCCGTCGAGGAGGCCGCGCTCAAGACCGCGATCAACACCCTCGAGGTCCTCAAGGGGTCGGCAAAGGTGTACAAGGAAGGCTTCCTCGACGCCACGCCTGACATCGTCGGCGCGGGCATGACCGTCAACACGGATCCCAGCGCCATTGTCGCCGCCGCCGTGTCACCCGCGTATGTCGCCACGTACAACACGGTCGAAGGGACGCTCCTCGCGGCGAAGAACACCTTGGTCGCATCCGACGCCATCCAGACCGGCTTTGAAGTTGCCGAGATGCTCATCGAGGCGGCCGCTGACTACATCGAGACATACGACGGCTACTACCAGCGCGCGCTGAGCGCCGCCACCGACGTTTACCAAGCCGCGCGCGAGTGCAGAAACGCATACGTCGAGCTCCTCGCCGCAGAGTGCGCGGTGGAGACCGTCGTCGCGGAAGCGGAGCGCGTCATCGACGAGCGCACCCTCGCACGCAAGCAGTCTGCCGACGCCTTAACGAGGACGCGCTACAACGACATGTTCTTCCGACTCGTCCGCAACAACGCGCTCTCGCGCTACGACGCGCAGTTCGAACTTGCCCAGAAATACGTTTACCTCGCGGCGCAGGCCTACGACTATGAGACCGGCCTCCTCTCCTCCGACCGCGCCTCCGGCGACGCCTTCATGGCCCGCATCATCGGCACCCGCACCCTTGGCGAGTTCACCGACGACGGCGACCCAATCGTCGCCTCCGACGCCGTCAAGGGCGACGGCGGCCTCGCGGCCATCCTCGCCGAGATGGACGAGAACTGGCAGGTCCTCAAGCCGCGCCTCGGCATCAACAACCCGCAGCCATACGCCACATGGTTCTCGCTCCGCCATGACCTCTTCCGCATCTACGATGGCGAGAAGGGCGACAAGGAGTGGCGCACTACCCTGCGCAAATACATAGTGGAAGACCTCAACCAGATCTCAGAGTTCCGCCACTACTGCCAGCCCCTCGCCGGCTCCACCGCCGAAAAGGAGCCGGGATTCGTAATCCCCTTCCCCACCCTCATCGCCCAAGGCTACAACTTCTTCGGCGAAGAGCTGGAAGGCGGCGACGCATCGCTCGACCCCACGTGGTTCGCCACGCACATCAGCTCAGCCGGCATCCACTTCGTGGGCTACGACGACGAGAACCTCTCCCGCACGCCGACCGCCTACCTGGTGCCAGTTGGCGAAGACCGCATGCGCGCCGTCGGCGATCCCGACACCGTCCTCTCCTGGAAGGTCGTTGACCAGACGATCCCCGCGCCATACGCCATCGGCTCGGCGCAGCTGGACGACCCCGACTGGACGCCGCTCTACGACGGCGCCACCGGCGGCAACGACGTCGGCGCGCGCATCAGGAAGCACCCGTCCTTCCGCGCCTACTACGACGAGGCCGGCAAGGATCCCGACGACGAATCGCTCGACTGCACGCGCCTCGTCGGACGATCCGCCTGGAACACAAAATGGCTGCTGATCATACCGGCGTCGTCGATGTCGGCCGACCGCGAAGCCGCCATCGCGACCTTCATCAGCGGCATCGACGCCGACCGCGACGGCGACCTCGACTCCACCGGCGTCTCAGACATCAAGATCGGCCTCAAGACCTACTCCACAAGCGGCAACTAACTAATCACCACCGCAGATGAGAAAAGGGCAGATTGGCTAGGCATTTGGTAAAATAGAAGACCTTTGCAATTTTGAAGAAGCTGAATTTAAACCACCATGTCACACTTCTACCTCGACATCCACGAAGCCCGCATCCGCGAGGTCTTCAACCGCCTGAAATACGAAACGATCCTGGACTGCGTCCCGCTTGAGGCGACGGTCGCCGTGACGCCCGAGCCAGTGCCCTGGCGCGACCGCCTCTCGCTCGACTACCGCCCAATCAAGAAGGGCGAGAAGTGGGGCGCGAACTTCGAATGCGGCTGGTTCCACGTCACCGGGAAGATCCCCGAATCCTGGAAGGGCGCATACGTCACCCTCAACCTCGACTTCGGCGGCGAACTCCTCATCTTCGACGACAAGGGCTGCCCAGTCGTGAGCCTCACCAACGGCTCCGTCTTCGACGGCGCCTACTGCAAGGACCACTTCCACTTCCTGCGGGAGGCGAAGGGCGGCGACGCGATTGACCTCTGGATCGACGCCGGCGCAAACGGCCTCTTCGGCCTCAAGCGCTCCGGCGACCCCGCCTGGGACCGCCCCGCGCCGGAAGACCTGCACGGCGCATGGAGGGCCACGATAGACAGCCTCCGCGCCTGCCGCTTCGACTACGACCGCTGGCAACTCTTCCTCGACCTTGAGGTTATCCTCTCGCTCCTTGGCTCGCTGCCGGAGAAGTCGTCGCGCCGCATCCAGGTGGCCCGCGCCACGAGCCGCGCCCTGGACGCCCTTCCCGATGAGCGCGGCGGCGCGGCAGCCGTCCGCGAAGCCCTGCGCGCCGGCGTGTGGGGCGTTGGCACCGACCCGGCCTCGGTGAAGGTGACGGCCATCGGCCACGCCCACATCGACGTTGAGTGGCTCTGGCCGCTGCGTGAAACCGTCCGCAAGGTCGCGCGCACATTCTCCTCGCAAATCGGCCTTATCGAGCGCTACCCCGGATACAAGTTCGGCGCATCCCAGGCGCAGCTCTACGCGCTCTGCAAGGAACACTACCCCGAACTCTACGAGAAGGTGCGGAAGGCCGTCGCAGCCGGCGAATGGGAAGTCCAGGGCGGCATGTGGCTCGAGGCCGACTGCAACATCCCCTCCGGCGAATCGCTCGTCCGCCAGTTCCTCTGCGGCATGCGCTTCTTCAAGGAGGAGCTGGGCGTCGTCCCGCGCAACCTGTGGCTCCCCGACGTCTTCGGCTACTCGGGCAACCTCCCGCAGATCATGCGGCAGTGCGGCATCGAGTTCTTCCTCACCCAGAAGCTATCCTGGAACCGCTACAACAAGTTCCCGCACAACTCCTTCATCTGGGAGGGCATCGACGGCTCGCGCGTCGTCTCGCACTTCCCGCCGGAAGACACCTACAACGCGCGCCTCCTGCCCGAGGAGCTTCGCCGCCACGAGACGGGCAACCGCGAGGCGGGCATCGTAGATGTGGCGATCAGCCTGTTCGGCATCGGCGACGGCGGCGGCGGCCCCAAGGAGGAATACGTGGAGCGCGGCATCCGCTGCGCGGCGCTGAACGGCTGCCCGCCAGTCAGCTTCGGATTCGCCGAAGGCGCGATGGACGAAATCGCGGCGCAGGCGGCCGACCTCGACGTCTGGCGCGGCGAGCTCTACTTCGAGATGCACCGCGGCACTTACACCACGCAGGCGGCGCAGAAGCTGGCCAACCGCCGCGCCGAAGAGGCGCTCCGCGCGGCCGAGATGCTCTGCGCGGCGGCCCTTGTGTCCACCGGGCACGCCTACCCCCAGGCAGAATTCACCGCCCTCTGGCGCTCGCTGCTGCTCTGCCAGTTCCACGACATCATCCCCGGCTCTTCCATCAACCGCGTTTACAAGGAGAGCGGCGAACTTATCAGGGGCGTCGCGGACAAGGCGCGCGCCCTCGCCGCCGAAGCGGCCTCTAAGCTCCTCGCCAGGGAGGATGGCGCGCTCACCCTCTTCAATCCCTCCTCCACGCCCTTCAAGGGCCGCGTGGCCCTTCCGGCGGGCTGGAACGGGGCCTCCAACCTGCCGGCGCAGCGCGAAGGCGACACCGTCTTCGCGCTCGTCGAAGTCGCGCCGCGATCCTTCATCACGCTGCGGCGCAAGACAGATGACACGCGACATGCGACATGCGACATGCGGGAAGCGGCGGAGGTGGCCGTGCTAGAGAACGGCCACATCCGATACGAGATCAATTTGAAGAACCTGCAGGTCGTCTCAGCGCTGGACAAGGACTGCGGCCGCGCCTTCATCGTGCCCGACCGCCCCGGCAACGTCCTGCGCCTCCTCGACGACCACCCATCTACCTATGACGCCTGGGACATCGAGGAATACGCGCACGAGATGCCAGTCGGCGAGCCGGTCGTGGAGAGCGTGGAGAGCTTTGACGGCCCCGTCCGCAGCGGCATCGTTGCGACCTTCAAGCTGGGCGGCTCCGCCTTCAAGCAGACGATTTCCCTTGAGGCCGGTTCAAAGCGCCTCGACTTCGAGACCGAGGCCGACTGGCGCGAGAACCACAAGCTCTGCCGCGTGGCCTTCCCGCTCGACGTGCAGGCCGACGAGGCGCGCTTCGAGATACAGTACGGCACCGTGGCGCGTCCGACCCACGACAACACCAAGTGGCAATACGCCCAGTTCGAGAGCTGCGGCCACCGCTACGCCGACCTCTCCGACAGCGACTTCGGCGTGGCGCTGCTCAACGACAGCAAATACGGCTACCGCGCGAAAGGCTCGGAACTCTCGCTCTCGCTGCTGCGCGCGCCGACGGAACCCGACCCGCTCGCGGACCGCGGCCACCACCGCTTCACCTACGCTCTTCTGCCCCATGCGGGCGACCTGGCGCACACCGGCGAGGTGGTTGCGGCAGCCGCAATTCTCAACCAGGGCGTGGAGCGCTTCGAGGGCCTGGCCTTCAAGGCGCAGGCGGAGGCGCTGCCCGTGGCGATTGACGGAGAGGGCGTGGAGCTGGCCGTGCTGAAGAAGGCCGAGGACTCCGACGCGCTGGTGGTTCGCCTTGTCGAGACGCGCGGGCGCAGGACGGCGGCTACGCTATCCGCCGCGTGCGGCGCGGCGCAGAGCGCCACGCCGTGCCTGGCCACGGAACTGGCCGACACGGGAGCGCCGGTCGCGCTGCCCGCGACGCTCCAGTTCCGGCCCTTCGAGATAAAGACCTTCAGGATTGGGTGATCGGCGCTAGCCCTTCACCACCCTTTCCGACGACTCGCCTTCGAGGACGACATCCTCGAAGGCGAGGTTGCGGAAGGGGCGCTCCGGCGTGTCGTCGAAGATCGACGGCTCGCGCACGGAACCACGGACATGGCGGAAGGAGATGTCCTCGAATACGCCGTCCGTGGCGAACTTGTAGTAGAACTTGCAGAAGCCGAGGGCCTCGAGGTCGAGATCATCGAATGATATACGGCGGATGTCCACGCCGTGCGATGGCGTGGACCATGCGCCGACGGCGTTCACCGCGTAGCGGGTGTCGCGGATGCGGATGCGGCGGAGGGAGCTGTCGCGGATCATGCCGTCGCCCACGCCGAGCCTGATGGCGTTGCAATCCGAGGAGAGTTCGCAGTCCTCGACCGTGACGTCGGCGAGGTCGCCCTTGTTGACCAGGCGCCTCGCGTCGGCGCGGAGGGTCAGGGAGTCGTCGGCGGTGGAGATGCGGCAGCGCCGGACCGTGACGCGGCGGCAACAGTCGATGTCAAGGCCGTCGCCGTTGTAGGTGTGGGGCTTGCGGATGGTGTGGATGAAGGCGCCATCGACAGTCACGTCCTCGCATCCGTAGAGGAAGCAGGACCAATACGGGGCGTCGGCGAGTTCGATGTCGCGGATGGTGACGCCGCGACATTCGACAATCCAGACCATCTGCCCGGGGCGCCAGGGGATTTCGTGCTTGGAAGGCGGGTGGGAGCCGTCGGGCAGGCGGAGGAAGGAGGGCGCGTTGCCCTCGATGCGGCCGGGGCCGCGCAGTGTGACACGCTCCTGCCCCACGCAGAGGACAAAGTGGCCGCCGCTGGTGTTGTCGCCGTCGCGCGGGCTGGCGAAGTTCTGCCTGAAGATGTCGGGTGGATTGTAGTCGGCGTGGTCGGGGCTGGCCTTGAGGACGGCCCCCTCTGCGAGGTGGAAATCGACGCCGCTCTTTAGGATGATGGAGCCGCTGAGGTAGGTGCCTGCGGGGAGCAGGACCTCGCCGCCGCCGCTGGCGGACGCGGTGTTTACGGCCGCCTGGATGGCGGCTGTGTCTTTGGCGGCGCCGTCGCCGACGGCGCCGAAGGATCGGATGTTGTAAATGGCGTTCGAGTTCATGGCGTTTACTTGGTTGTGGCGGCTACCTGGCCTCCTCGTCCCAGCGGAGGATGCGCCAGATGTCGTCGGTTGCATATACGATGGCCGAGATGCGCTTGGACACGCGCCCCATCGACTCGATCGAGCCGATGCAGGTGATGCGGAAGATTTCGGATCCGGTTGAGATAAAGTTGAAGAACTCCTCGTCATCGACGATGTTCTTCAGGCGCTCGTGGGCGTCCTCGGCGCTCCTGAAGGCGCGGAAGTCGTTTTCGTCGGAGGCGTTGAGGTTGCCGCCCTCCTCACGCTCCTCCAGGATGGCGAGGGCGGTGAGCTCGTCCTCGACGCCTGGGAGGGTCATGAGGATGTCGTAGCCGTCCTGGCCTGCGGGGAGGGCGTTGATGTTCACCTTGCCCTCGCCGTAAACGGTGAGGAGGCGCTGGACGCCGTTGCTGATCACGAGGTTCGACTGGCCTGTCCTGTCGGGGTCGTAGATGCCGCCCGTCAGTATGGCCTCGTCGAAGCCCTTGATGAGGCGGAGCTCGCGGACGCTGTCCAGAGGCGCGTTGGCGGCGGCGTAGGGCTTCGGGAGGGTCTCGTAGTAGTCCTCCGTCTCGGCGCCGTTCTCGCGCTCCGTGTCGTCTTCGTCAGTCCAGTCGAAGAAGGAGTCGATGAGGTCCGGCCAGTAGGTCTCCGGGAGGCCCAGGACGCGCTCGAAGATTCGCTCCCAGTCCTCCTCGGTGAGCTTGTTCACGTTGCGCAGGGATTCGATTGGCTCGATATCGACGGTCACAGTGCCGACGACCGTCTCGCCGTCGGCCTCGGTGAAGTCGTGGGAGAGCCGGACGGTGCGGCCGAAGTGGAGGCTGATGGCCTGCTCGTAGCGCTGGTCCTCCTCCTTTTCCTGGTCGGTCTCGTCGCCGGTGATTTCGCGGCTGTGGTCGAGGAAGGACTTGGCGAGTTCGAAGCCGGAGAGGGCGTAGTAGTTGGCCTTCATGCGGCGGCGCGAGGAGGAGATCAGCTTGCCTTCGAGGTGGGCGTCGAAGGCGAAGGAGACGACGATCATCGAGAGAAGCCCGATGACCCAGAGGACGAGGATAAGCGCTGACCCGCTCTTTCGCATTTTGGGAAACTCACACAGAGTCACAGAGTCACAGAGTCACAGAGGATGGGAAAACTCAATACTGCTTTTCGTATTCGCCCTTGCCAAGGCGCTTGAGCTTGGTGAAGCCTGCCGCCTTTGCGCGGTCGTCGAGGGAGGAGACGGAACGCCCCAGGGATGGCGCGGAGATGGCGCGGACGATTGGCGCGCCGCACTGCGGGCATTTCTCAAGGTGGGGGTCGGCGATGCGCTGCATCGTCTCGAAGCCGTCGCGGCAGTGCGGGCACGACGCCTTCTCCGGGTCTTTGGGGATGTATTCGTAGATGGGCATGAGCGGTTGGGAAGTTGAAAAGTTGGGAAGTTGAAAAGTTGAGATGTTTGGCGCTGACGCGCCTTGGATGTTTAGATGTTTGGCGCAAGCGCCCGGGAAGTTTTGAAGTTGAATAAAACACGTCTCATGTCTAACGTCTCACGTCTCGTGGCTTACGGGCTGGGCGCAGACTACTGTGGCGGAGGCGGAGGCGGCCAGGCCGGGAAGGGCCGAGGGTTTCTCCACGGTCACGGTTGCCTCCGAGATGCGCTTGTCGGCGGCGAGGCAGGTCTGGGCGATAGTGGAGGCCAGGGATTCGATAAGGTGGAAGACGCGGCCGCCGCCAGTGGCCTCCACGATGCGAGCGGCAAGGGCGTGGTAATCGACGGTGTCCGCAAGGTCGTCGGTGAGGCATGCGCCGTCGGCGGCGGCCTTGAAGGAGATGTCGGCATAGACTGTCTGCGGGGCGCGCAGTTCCTCTTCGTAGGCGCCGACCATGACATTCAGCCGCATGCGGTTTATTGAGAGTTCAATCATTGAAACAAGTATAGCATAAATGGGGGAACGGGGAATGGGGAATGGGGAACAGGGAACGGGGGTGATGAAAATGTGGAAATGTGGAAACAGCCAATACCAATGTTGCCAATTATCAATGTCGCCACTCGAATTGGCTATTGTGTTTGGGCATTGGCAACACTTCCACATTGGCACATTTCTTTCCCTGCTTCGGCGCGGTAGCGGCGTGAGGGAACAGGAAACGGGGAACAGGGAAGAGAGGCTATCCTTCTGGATCGGGAAGCAGTTTGAAGAAGACGCCGGCGCAGGCGAGGGCGTCGTCCAAGGCGTCGTGGGAGTTCACGCCGTCAATGCCAAGGGCCTCTATGAGTTTCGCCAGGGCGTGGCTTTCGAGGTCGGGTCGCATCTTGCGGGCGAGGGCGAGGCTGTCGCAGGTCTCAAGCCCTTCGGGCGCGTAGAGGAGGCCGAACTTGGTGCACTCGTTGTTGAGCATCCTCAGGTCGAAGGTGGCGTTGTGCGCGACGAGCAGGACGTCGCGGCCGACGAAGTCGAAGAAGCGCCGCATCGCCTCTGGAGGCGCGATGCCGTTGTCGGCGAGGAACTCCATCGACAGGCCGTGGACGGCCTCCGCCCACGGGTTCATGGGGCATGTCGGGCGGATGTAGAGGCTGAGCGTCCGCGAGAGCTTGCCGCGGAGATACTCCGCTGCGGCGATCTGGCAGATTTCGTCATGCGGCGAGCAGCCCGTCGTCTCCGTGTCGAAGACGACGATGCGCCCCTCGCGGGCGTAGGCTGCGATTGCCGGCAGTGTCTTTGCATTGACTCGCATTATATTCTCCATGCCTCCCCCGTCGCTGCTGGGGGAGGCGTTAAGATATTTTTACAGACGACTATGTTTTTGTCAATTCGTCAAAGATTATTTACACCCTGCCAGGCGCCCAGCTCCACGAAACCTCTTGAAGCGTCACTCGCGCGACGCAAATCAAAGGCGGCGAGGGCAGCGGGAGCAATAAGCGCCACGAAGAGTGCGCCCCCGATCCAACCATGAAGATACGGGATTGCCCCCTTCGCGATGCAGAGGCAAAGTCCGAGCGGGATTAAAATGGCGGAGAGGACGGACAGGCGGTAAAGCGCCCAGCGTCGCGCCGACACGCGCGCCACATGCCGCAAGTCGAATATAAGACTTGCGCCGAAGCGGCCTGTGAAATCGACCATCAGGGCGCCCAGCGCCAGCGCCATCAGGAAAAACGGGGCGCGCAGCCAGACAGGTTGCGATTCAAGGCGACTCCAGGCAGACAGAGGCTCAAGCGAAGAGCCGACCGTCCGCATGATGAAGAAAAGCAAAAGGGCCATTCCAGCATAGCAGGCGGCGATAAGGCCGAAATAGGGTGCGCCCACGCACGGCCTCACCGGCCTGCGTCTCCCCAATCCCATTTTCATATTGGCCGTTGGCTGCTTCCACACTTCCACACTTTCACAATTCCACATTATACAGGCTCCAGACGTTAGTTGTTTTACCGATGCATCCACGCGGATGCCGCATGAACTATTCGCAACATCCGTGCCAAGACGCAAAAAGCACCTTCGCTCGCCAAAACTTGCGCAATTCCCGCTCAAATATCAGCCGTCTGGCCAAAAACTGACCGCATTATCGACTTGCCGCGATCAACGCGTCCACCCAGTCCTCGGAGCGGATATGCGCGGCGGGATGTGGTGCCCAGACGATTCGCCTGCCGCGCCAGTTGTGGACATCCACCGCAATGCAATACGCAGTCCAAGTTGAAAAACACAGGCTATCTGCCAAATATGTCGGAGTGAGTTCCCGTTTGAAGCAGTAGCAATATCAGCTTCCCGTCATCGCGGATGTAGGTAAGGAGCCAGTCCGGGCGAATATGGCATTCACGGACATCTTTGAACTTGCCAGACAATTCATGGTCGCAATAGCGCTCTTCAAGGATGCCGCCAGAAGCCAGTACGTTTAGAACGGCCTCAAGTTCCTCCGCCCTGCAACCACGCCGAAGCGCGAGTTTGAAATCGTGCTTGAAGCGGCTTGTTCGCTGGATGGTGTATTTCACGACTGCAAATCCCGCATTAAGTCGTCCACACTGGAAAACTTCGGGGATTCCATTTCGCCCGACAGGATTTTCCGCCCCTCCTCGATTGCCGCAACCGTTTGACGGGGCAATCCCGGATTAGTGGTGACGGCAAAGGGAATGCCGCCCACCTGTATGACTTTTTTAAGAAAGACCGTAAAGGCGGTAGAGGCATCCATCCCAATTTGCTCGAAAATGCGAATGGCATCGGCCTTGAGAGCGCCATCTACGCGAAAAGTAATAGCATCCGTTTTCATCGTCACCTCATTGTTGTTTCAATTATAATACATCATATTCCATTTGTCAAGCCATAGTTTTCACGACTGGCGCACAAACCAAGATTGCATAAGGCGGTGAGTGGGCACCGCAACTTCGGCAAGCTAGCCTTGACGAATAAACCGACTCCGCTCTTTATAGCAATAATTGTCCAATGATATTGCCTGGTCAATGGACGACTTCACACGGAAAGAGACGGCGCTTCCGCACTTCACCCGGATCGGATACGAACTCCTTGTCGTGGCGGCTGTTCCACGCCTCGTTGACGCAGCCGTAGATTTTGACAAGCCGCCGCTCAAACTCCGCCTCGCCCAAAGGCTCGCTTTCAACGCCTTCGCTAAGCCCCTTTGGACGTTCCATTTTCGTTTCCACTCCCGGCAAAAGCGAAATCAGGTAGCAGAGAGTTGTGAGTTTTTGGAGCGCGATTTGCAGCGGGATGCGCACCTGCGTCAGAGAAACCGGCCTGTCGCCGATTTTCGGCAGATAGTCATACCTGGCATACGATTCGGGAACGAGTGCCGCAAAAACCCCATCTGTTGGCGTGGTGACGGAGAAGAAAACGCCGCCCTCCCGCTCCGCCTTTTCCATGTCGATGTGGCGCGTCACCCAGGCGTAATTGAGGTCGCCATAGACCTGCGACAGACCGCTGAAGAAGAGGTCCTTCTCCGAGATGTCGCCCTTTTCAAGCGTCGTTTCAGGGGTGAGGTCGTCCTTGTCGATTCCTTCCGGCAATTCGCCCATGTCGGCGAAATAAACCTTGGCGTAGATGTCCTGCAAGTCGAGCAGCGCGGCCAGAAGAGAGTTTTCCGTCTGGTTCCACTGCATAGTCGGGTTCTGATTTTCCATTGCTGATTTCCTTTCGTTTGACTGTGGAGAACGTGTAGGTTTAGAGTTTGTTTCATTGCAACGGAGTCTTTGTGGCGCGGCGCAGGTAAAGCGCCGCCAAGGCAATTGGGATGCCAAAGAAGCCAAACAGCATGAACGGGAAGTGTCCGTTCGGGTGCGGGAACTTTTGCGGGAACAGCGCGAACAGCAAGGTCACCACAGCCGCCAGCGCGATCTGGACGCCAAGCCGCCAGAATGCGACCCGCCTCACCGTGATGTTTTCGCGGTAGCGCCGCCTTGCTATCAAGGCACCGATCTTCCACCCGCAGACATCAAGCGCGGCCACTTCTATCGCCGCAACCGTCAGCAGGAGGAGGTACAACCAGAGAGGATGCCCTTCCTCCCATTGCTTGATCACCGCAATGTCGATTGTCCCGTCTGGCGTTTTCGGGCCGAGGTAGATGAGCGCAATGAGCGCCGCGCCGCAGGCCAGAACCGCCATCATGACCGAGAAGAGGTAGGTGTCAGGCACTGCGCCCACCTTGCGGAGCGCCATTTGCCGTTTCAACGCTTCCCTGCGGGCGGCTTTGTCGATTGAGTTTTGTTCCAGTTTGTCCATGAGTTTTTACCTTTCGTTACGACACTCTATTCCCCGATTCCGCTAAGAATCTTACGGGGCGGCGAGAAAATTATCGCGAATCTCTGGCGTTGGCACTGGTGTCAGTGCCAACGCCAGAATGTGGTTACAGCTACCAGGCGTAGTCGCCAATCTGATTGACGAACGTGCGAGCAATCGTCTCGCAGGCCACCATGTCGTCTTCGCCTCTGTAGTACGAGTAGGCCGACGACACCCGCTTGGCGACGGCCCGTGAAGAGCCATATCCCAGCATTTCGGCCAGTTCCGCCAGCGAGATTGGGCCGCTCGCGTTCACCGCGATTTCGTAGATTTCTTCCGCATCTGATTTCCTTGACATTTTGTACTCCTTATTGTCTGTGGTTGTTCTGTTTTTTGATTGCCCCTTCGCCGCAATTGCGGCGGAGGGGTGTACGACGATGCTACTCCTCGTCGTCGCTGCCATCGCCATTGGCGAGCTGCTGGTCGAAGTACCGTCTCATCGGCCCTTCGCCACCGCAACCCCAGCAGATGTAATCTGATGGGGAGGATGGGTCGCCACCGCAACGCTCCACATACTCAGCGCATTCGCGTGTCCCGCATGGTTTTCTCATTTTGTCACCTCCCTTCCTTTCTCGTTCAAATGCTATACTTTGACCAAAACACGCGGCTAATCGCCGAACAAGTTCCAGTATCGCCGCGTCTCTCAAAGTAGTCCCATGCTCGCTTGACTTGTTGCCCTGCGTGCCAGGCTGATGGAAGATCCAGCATGTCGGCCAGTTCGCCGAAACTTATTCGCTGATCCCAATTGTCGTGGGCAATTTGCCCAATTCGCTCATACATATTCATATGTATCCTTCTTTCCGCCGATTTACAGCATTTGGTTTTCCTTTAGATATCGCGTGTGCACCACGCACACGCGACAGATGAGCTATGCAGCAACCGCAAGGGTGTTTCCCCCCTAGGCGCAGAAACGCTTTCTTCGAGCGGACAAATGCGCCGTGCTCATATGGTCTAATCGGCGCATCTCGGCGTAGCGGCGCCGATCACGAAGCCGACTTTCGCATTCAGACTTCGTCCGCTTCCGTCCAAGCGCCTCTAACTTCGCACCACGTTTCATCCCCGCTTCATCTCCGGCCTCGAAAAAGAGGTCGGCAAGTTCAACGTACTTTGACGGACACTTCCGCGCCGCCATAATCAGCAAGCGAATTGCAGTCTGCCGATTTTGGAAGCTTCGCTGCGCACCTGTCATCGTTTGTGCGACTGACTGTACGCTTATCGGCGCAGCTTCTGAATCTTTTGGTTCGACGATGGGAGCTTCAGTTTTTGAAGAACGACACTCCATGTCAGCGGACACGGGAATCGCTGCCTGAATTCCATCGATTGAGAGCATCAAGTCCCCCTCAAGGAGCGAGAAGCTGAACTTCCTCACGCGGTCAGTGCCGACAATACCAGGAAAAGCGTTCGCATAATCGCGAAACCGGTCCATTGAGATGCAGAAGGAATTCGGCAACATGGTCGCCGCTTGAAGCATGGGCAGATCGGCTTCAGACTTTTCCCCCTGGATAATCGTCACCTTCTCCTTACGAGCGCAAAGCCCCCTTAATCGAGTTTTTGCGCTAGGATGTGGTTGTTTGGCGACAGCCCAGTCGAGGGCTCGCCGCTCAACAAAAAAGTGCACGTGGTAGCCGACTTCCTCAAGTTTGCTCTCGACAGCCTCCATTAAAGGCCTCACATACAAGGCCTGTTCAGACCAGTCCTTGAGTTCCCCGAACAGGTTCGCAAAGTCAACCAACAGGAGGCTTCCGACCGGAATCGGCATAAATGGCACTTTACGTGGGCGTTTTGCCTTGACGGCACCATTCTTCCATCCCGGCGTCTTTGTCACTTGGCGCTTTTTCGTGCCAGGAAGAACGAGGGAAAGAGTTCGCGTTTCAGGATGCCACGAAACGACCTCCACCTCGAGTTGGTCGCCAGGTTGAATCCTTGCAAGCGCAGCTACTCGCTTTGCGCCATCACCCCAGCAGCGCGGGGAAATGGTGCCAGACCCGACTCCCTCCCGAGTTATATATACCCCCTCGGGCTTTACCGCTTTGATAGTGGCGAGGAAACGCTCACCCGGGGTGTAGTTGTCGCAGCAAACAGTTGCTGCGTCTTTGCCGTTTACGGCATGGTTTTCAGTATCGAACATGCTTGTTTCTCCTATTTGTAGTGAATATCGGTTTTTGAACAGTTTCGCCCGCTGCCCATAACGGCGGGCGGGGCCTTTCATTGCTACAGCCACCAGGCGTAGTTGCCGTTCCGATCAACGAAGGTTCGGGCGATCATCTCGCAGGCTTCGCCATCGTTTCCGCCATCGGCATCGTCGTACCACCAGTAGGCAGACGATACCCGCTTGGCGACGGCCCTTGGCGATCCATAACCTAGCATATCGGCCAACTCTGCGAGCGAGATTGGCCCGCTCGCATTGTCCGCGATGTTGTAGATCTCTTCAGCATTTGATTGTCTTGACATTTCTTTCTCCTTGGTTGGGTCTTGTTCTGAATTTGGATTGTTTTTGATTGCCCCTCCGCCGCACTCACGGCGGAGGGGTGGGGAAAGCGAGACTACTCCTCGTCCTCGTCTTTCGCGCGTTTTTCTGCTTTAGCGCGTAGCCGATTGTAGTATCGGCACATCGGGCCATCCATGCCACATCCGGAGCAAATGTACGCTGATGGGGATGACGGGTAGCCGCCACATGCCTCAACGTACTCGGCACATTCGTAGGTGCCACAGGGTCGTTCCATAGCTTTTCACCTCCTTTCCGCTGTTTTTACACATTAAACATCAAAGTCAAACTCGTCAAAGTCGGCGAATTGCCATTCGCCGTCGCCCCATCGTTCAAGAGAGACCTTTTTCAATAGATTTGCCTCGTTGAGTCGCCGCACTCTACCCTCCGTGAGTTTGCTCCACCCCGTTCGCTCAAGTACTTCGTCACGGATATCGATGTAGTGCCAGCACTGGTCCGCGTAAACCGTCACTTTTACATATAGATGGATCCGCTGTGTCCCCCAGAGCACATATGTCCCGTTTCCGCCAGAGCAGCCATAGCCGTCTCGGCACCCCTTGGCGTCATCGCCCTGAACAACCGCGCCCGGTTCGACGAACTTATAGATTTCGCGAACTCTTCCCTTGCTTGTCTCGTAACTCATTTTTTTGTTCTCCGTTTCTTTGTGTTGCTGACTTGATTAACCTCGCATAATATATGAGCAACGCCCATGCCAAGATTGGCGAAAAAGGAAATGAATCTTATTATTATGCTATGCTACAAGTATTTATGGTCAAGTAATCGTTTTTGTGCCAATGCAATTCCAGCTATTGCAGTTTCTATTTTCTACCAAATCAATGGCAATAATTGACAAACAGGCATGTTTTTGCTATCATAGTTCCATTCAAGATTTCAGAAGAGGGTAAAACAATGGGCAAATCACGAAAGACACTTGTTTGCTGGATCGGAGACACAGACCTTCTAGCAATGGCTAGATACGGCAAAGACAAGGGTATATCATCCTATACGCAACTGGCTAGTAAAGTCTTGCGCGAAGACAAAGGATGGGATTTTACTAAGACCACACAGGAAATTGAAAAGCTTGATACGGAAATACGTGAATCTTCTATTGTTTTAACTCTTGACCAAAAGTCAAGATCTAATGATATCCCATGTTTTAAGAACCTCATTCTTTTGACCAATCGACCAGCGAGCAACCTTCAGGTTCTTGAAGAAATTATAAATCTTTACCCCGCTTTTCTAAAGCAGCGCCTTGACATCAAATCAGATGAGATAGAAATCAACGTCGAATTTGTCGGTTCGGCTGCTACACCTGAAATAGGAGTGGATGGTTGGGATTACTCTGCGGTATATGAGGCAACCAAGCGGGTTGTCGCCGCCAACTTACATGGCATTTACAATGAAGATGTCTGGTATAACATAACTCCTGGCACTATCGCCCAACAGACGACATTGATATTGCTGGGGAAAGAACTCCATCCCAATACACGCAATTATATTCAAGTTGACAAGGCGAGGCGAAGAGTTTTGCAATGCGACATCCCCTTCAATGTCGCGGGGGTTGTTGACAAGGCGATAGAGAATCGGGCATTAAAAATTGGAAATGATGACTTTCCTATTGTCGGGAAAGCCCCAACTTTTCTTGCGGCATTGAAAAAGGCGGAGCGCGTTGCCCATTATCCGATTTCAGTATTGTTGACCGGCGAGACGGGAACTGGCAAGGAAGTGTTTGCTAGAAGGATACATGAGTTAAGCGGACGAACAGGGCCTTTTGTTTCGATAAATTGCTCAATGCTTTCGCGTGAGTCTGGCGTCGCGGAGTTGACAGGATACTTTAGAGGTGCTTTTACGGGAGCCGATTCGACAACGCCTGGATACTATGAACAGGCAAGGGGCGGAACATTGTTCCTTGATGAAATCGGTGATTGCCACATTGATGTTCAAGCGGAATTGTTACGGTTTCTTCAACCTATAGGGAATGAAAAGCCAACAATCCGGCACTGGAGGTTAAAAGGGGCGCCGCCAAAAAAAACGACAGCGGACGAGAAACCCTTTCTGGATGAACAAGAAGGAGACATTCTTGTCATTGCCGCTACAAACCGTGATGTCCGCAACCCAGAGGCGTTTAGGAAGGATCTTTTCTATAGGCTGTCGACAATCCAGATAATAATCCCGTCACTCGAAGACCGTAAGAAAGAAACCAACGTCAGCGACGGCATAGATGACATCAAAGACTTGGCGGATTCCTTTTTGGAGGAGTGCAACGAAACGTTTGGTTTCTCTAAGTCAGAATATCGACAACTGTCTCCAGATGCCTACGACGCATTGCGGGCGCATGTGTGGGAAGGAAACATTCGCGAACTGAAAAACACGATAGCGCGCATAGTTGTCTTGTCAGACATGCCAACTATCTCCGCAGAAATGGTTAGGGAGAATCTGGACAGCGAAGCTTCAACCGGATTAGGTGAACCTCATGGCACCTTGGAAGAGTTGCTTGGGAAGCTCGCAAAACAGGATGTTGAAGGGCGCGGCGAGAAATTTGATGACCGCATGGCGGAAATCAAACACCTTTATTGCCGAGCTGCGCTTGAGGCAACACGAGGAAACAAGAAGAAAGCCTACACGGCTCTAGGTATCAACCCTAAAACGTTTGACAGGTGTTTAAAACGACTATAATTTGGATTTTACAAACCTAATCCAAGCCGCGCTCTGGCAGTGGAAACTATTCCTTGCGCAAATTCTTGAAATGGATCTCCACCTTGTTGCAACGACAGTATGTTTGAGCGAATGTGTCCAACAGGATGTAATTTTTGAGTTTTCCAATTAAGTATTCCAGCATTGCAGTCCCATGTCATAGGGTTATTACGAGCTAATTGATTACCCGAATCTGCATTAAATTCAATTCCAGATTTGAGAGAGAAATTACCTGAATAAATAAGCCATGATTGGTCTGGCGGTTCGGACTCAAATCGTCTCAACTCGGTGAGATACTTATTGCGTTTATCGATGTCTCCCTGTCTCAAGGTCTGTCCAGATTTTGCATCGAGCACAATCCAATGGAAATACTCTACACGACTTGGCGCGGTGAAAACAATTGCAAAATCAGGTGTCAACAAATCGTTGTTTCCCTCCGCGCTACAGGAAAATTCAGGAAAGGGGTCTGACATCGCCAAACCATATCTATACGCAGAAATCCCATGGAAAATATCTATTTGCAATTCCCCCTTCTTAGATTCCGCGTGAATCGGCTCATTATGACTTGCCCCAAGGCACAAATTGATGACTTTCTTTCGTATGAGAGCGCAATAACGATCTTTCAGACCTTGAAATCCTGCTTTGTCAAAAGCTTTAACAAGTCGATTAAACACCCAATACTCATAAATATACGAGTAATTCCTTTGCCATACAGAAGGGGTGCCATCTTCTTCCTCCCTGATATATTCTGGCACATACAAGTACCCTTCGATCACACTATCGCGGAAAAAGCGTTTTCTAAGAAAAATGAGGCAGTTGTAATATATGCTTTTATAAGCACTTGCCTCTGGGATCTCAAAAATTGAAATTGTTGTCAACGCCCTTCGCGGACACTGCGACCATGGATATACATCCGCAAGGTACATACGACATTTTTGGGCAATCGCATACATCCTTTTTTTGTAAGAGAACAATTGGCGAATTTGCATTTCTTCCTCATTGCGCCTCCACATGTCCAATGAGGGGATTACAGACAACGAGTTGTTTGCGTTTTTTATTGCGACATCTATTCGGTTGAGCATGTCAACTAAGTCTTGAAGAAAGACAAGGAGAAAATCTTTTATTCCGCAATGAATGGCTATATTACATGATTTCGCTAAAACCGGAGACGTCACTCGGGAAGCTAATGATTGGTTGCCATATTCGGATAGTTCTCTAAAAGTTCTAGAAGAACACTTCTTCAAGTTATGTAGCGGGACCTTCTTCATTTTGCGAATTAGTCTTTCTGCATAATTCTTTCTTATCCACTCAAAAGCAGGAGACAATGATTGCATAAAGGTTTCAATCTCCGCGCATTTAATCTCCAAATTCCAGATGTTCCGATCAACCATTCCAAAATTCCATGACCTTTGGAGCTTTGGCTGCGACAAGCCTTCGCTTTCCGACAAAGGAACAGAAGGGTCTATCGCCAAAAGTTCGTCAACCATGGATGACATCGCGCGTCTTTTTGCTTCTGATGGCGCAACATTTATCTTGAATCGTGCGATTTCTGTGAAAACTGAATTATTGGAGTTGCTTCTGCGTTTTAGGAGCCGAAGGTAGGATTGTCCAACCGCACCACGCAGAAGCTGTAGTCTAGCACCTTCTCTTTTATCAAGGAAATCACCATCTTTGTCAGTAATCGGTTCGTAATCTGGTCTGTATCCCAACTTTATCTGATAAAGACCCTTAACGGCGGCTCCTGCGAAATCTTCTAGCTTCGTCTCAATATATACGGCATCAGTCTTACCCCATAGTATTTCAGGCGCATGGGTTTGTCCTTTAACAACTAAAAATTCTTGATTCTGCAAAATGGGTATGCTGTCCTCCTTTATAGGAGAAGCAGAATCCACAGCATCAAAAAACGAAAAATGAATTTTCATCCGATAAATGCCATATTCTTCTGATACTCTTGGCTTATTGTTGAAATCATATTGCACGATAATGCCATATGATGTTCCTGGGTTTCAAGGTGGGATTTCAATTCCTCCAAGCCTGCTATCGTTCCAGGGGATGCCTTATATCGCGATAGGATACGTTGCGCCATACATTCATCCAAAGCGCACAAAAAGCGGTCTTGCTCGCTAGACATCCCATCGCCAATCCCCCAAGGAGGCCTGTTGCGAATGTAATTGGCTATCTCGGCGATAACCCGTGGACTCGGTGCAATCCCCGCTTTCTCAAATGATGCCATCAATCCCGATAGGAGTTTCTTGACTTCTTCAAGATTGCCGGCATCATGATTTGTCCATTCCTGGAAATCATTTGCGGACACCTCATGTCCCTGTTCTAGCTCGTATGGCAAGACTTTTGCCGTTCTTCCGGCAAAGGCGTCGACAAGAAGCCTCTCCTTCATTTCATCCGAAAGGGAGAGCTCAATCATGTTGCATCGGTCAAGAAACCGCAAACTTAAGGAGCGGGTCGTTTCATCTGAATTACAAGTGCCGACAAAGCGAAGGTTGTCTGTTAGCCTTATTGCACACTCTTCCGGAGCGATGTCACCATCCGAACATTGCATTTCTGAAGCATCGGCATTTGGGCTGTCATCGCTTGACACCTTGCGTTCGTATTTCAAACATCCATTGCCTCTTGAAATAATCTGGATGAAATCGGAGAAGTAGTGTTCCACGCAAGCGAGGTTGATCTCTTCAAGGCAAATTGCCCATAGATGATTTCGGCCACCATCCTCGTCATTCCATTTCTGCAAACGATTGAAGAGACCATTCTCCGCAGGACGAAAATGATTGTTTTGATCTCGGAACCCGATTAAGTCGGCGGGCTCCATCCACGAAGGGTTGACATCTACTCGGAGGAAAGAATCTTCTGATTCTCGATTACTATCACTACCACCAAGCGCACGGAAATACAGCTCGACAAGCGAGGACTTGCCTGTACCGGGTTCCCCGCCAAGCAATGTAAGCATTCCACACTTCACGCTTGTATGGAATCTCGCCAAATCACGATCCTCATATTTGAATCCACACTGGGTAACATACTGCTTGAAATTGTCAAGAAATGCTATCTCGCTAGTATTCCAAGAAATCCGTTGTGGGGAATCCTCATCCACTGGCGTCACTTCGTCAGTTGGCTTGTCCTCATCCACCGATGCCTCTTCGCCAGTTGGCCTGTCCTCGTTTGCTTGCGTCACTTCGCCAGTTGGCTTGTCCTCATCCACCGATGCCTCTTCGCCAGTTGGCTTTGGCTCCCATTCTTGCCAAAATGTGGAATCTTCTAGGAATCGCCAATTGTTTCCCTTCCTTATTGCAAGTAAAAAGGCGTCTCCTGCAAACTTGACTTCATTTCCTCCCTTGTACAGAAAGAATCCCGCATTTTTGATAGCTTGCAAATCAGTGAAAACATCATTCGATACGATAACCTTGTTCGCTATGATTCCTCGATCTAGATTTTCAGCGTCAAGTCCTGCGTAAAGTTTTCCTTCATCATAGATTAAGATGTTGTCATATTTCGTGGAAAATAGTGGTGTAATTGCATGGGTGTCTGTTTTACATAGAAACTCGTCAAATGTTTGGAAAGTCTCCGATTCTTTAAAATGCTTCCAATTTCTTATCATGAATGCCTTTTTAGAATAATCTTCAAGAAACAACGCACCTAATTTGTTACAATACCCGACAACAAAACCTCCAGAGGGTGCGTAATCTGAACTTGCTGAAGAAACTTCCACGGTATCAGTGCTTGGAATATCCCCGCTTTCAAGTTGGATATTTCTAACGATAGGAATTGGCTTTCCAAGTGTATTGACAGCTCTAGAAAGGTTAAAATTTCCAAAAAAATGCATCCCAAGTGTTATGTTGGAAATGAAATCCGGGAATCGCTCAATTTTAACATATTCAATTCTTGCTTCCTTTTTGGATGGTGAATTAATCGCCGCCCAGTAGGTTTCATCTTTCCCCTTCAAGCCACACCAATCCGCTTTCTTGTCATCTTGCCTGATTTCAACACCACTCTGACTGTCGCACAAAAAGATTTTGAGCTTATGTGGCACCTTTTGCACGATAATTCCATAGTCCCTAGCAAAGCCTCCAAGGTCTGCCAACAGAATTGGCCCTTCCGCCAGGTCGGAAAGAAGTTTTTTGTGAGCGGCAATCCCGTTTTCAGAAGGCCAGAAAACCCGGGCCTCCGCTTCCAATGCGGCCTTGTCCGGCCTATAATACGAAGATTGATTCTGGTTGGTCCAGGTGTTCATGATTGTCTCCTTGCGAGTACCTTCTGTCAAATGTGATAGATGACTAAACTTCCAAGTCGAGTTCGTCGTAATCCTCAAATTCCCAGCCATCACTACCGTCGATGAGGTGAACCTTACGCCCAACATTGTTCTCACGAAGCGTGTCAATCATGCGTGGGGTGATGCGGCTGATACCCTTCTGACGCAACACTTCATCCCGAACGCTGATGCCCCAGCAATGGTTATCATTGGCGTAAACCGATACCCTAAAGGTTGCGTAAATCTTTTTCTGCCCAGATGGGTAGACATCCCATGGTCCACCTGATATCCAACTATATTTAAGCACGTCAACTACTCTACCCAAACTTCTTTCTTGTCCCATAATCCAATCTGTCCTTTCAGTGATGATTCACGGCGAATGCCACAAAGAAAAACGATGAAACATTATACCAGATTCTCAAGAGCTGCGCGGCCTTTGGATCAGGCGTAATTCCTTCAAGCGGTTCTTGCAGGGAAATGGTTCCGTCGGGCATTTGCCAGACGATTTTGCCGTTGATGCAATAGACATTCGGTATTCCCTTGCGCCGGTTCTCCTCCTGCGCAAGATGGACTGCGGTATTTCCGATTCTAGTAATCCTTTCAACTATTTCCGGCATACATCCTCCATGAATGCATCGTGGCGTTTTTTTCACCCTCGGCGGGGAGCAGCACTCTTGAAAACGTGCTCTTTCCGCTTCCATTGGCTCCTGCAATTATGAACAACTTTTTGATGGCATTCTCCCTACACAACAAACCATTATACCAAACTCTCAAGTGCCGCGCGGCCTTTGGCCGTTAGGCGATATTTCTGGAAGCGGCTTGTGGGCTTGTCGGGGATTGTCCGCTCTATCAGCCCAGCGGAAAGAGCGGGGGCAATGTAACGCAATCGAATGTTTTTCCTATCACGAATGTCAAGTTTCAGTTGAATTTCATCACTTGACATCTCGGACACCAACACGCTAAGCAAGGCTTTAACTTGGGGTGCGACTTGGGGTGCGACTTGGGGTGCGACTTGGGGTGCGACTGCATGGGGCGCAATCGACTCTGACCCTTCCTGGGGTGTGGTTTTATTCCGATAGATGTTAATCCGCATGGCGTTTGGCCACTCGACAAATTCCGGCTCACGAAGCCCCGCCGCCTTGATTTCGGCGACATAGCGTTTCACGCCGCTGCCCCAGTTCTCAATCAGGTTCATGTAGGCGAAGGCTGACGCAAGCGCCTTGTTACGGCACTCCGAATAACCGGTGAGCATCTTCGCAAGGGTCATCCCACGCGGAAGGCCTCCCGGCGATGTCACTTCAAGGCGGTCGTCGTAGAGCGCCACAGTGACCGGACTCGCCTCGGCATTAACATAGCTGCGGTGAACTATCGCGTTCACGATGATTTCGCGGATCGAGTCAGGGGGTATCTCGTAAACGTCTTCGCGATAGGCCCCATGGAACCTCGCCCCCATGTTGATTTTTTCGAGAACATATTGAACGGCGCTCTCAACTTGATCCTGCACCGGACTGTCGAACTCGCGGCGATCCACAAAAAAAGTCCGGTCGGTTCCCTTGAAGATGCCGCATTTGACATGCGGAGAAAGCCGCGCATTCCCGGAAAGAAGTACGAATGCCCAGGTCGGGAGAAGTTCGCCACCGCGTTCAAGCAAAACGCCCCATTTGACGAGCTGCGCCTTTGTCAATGGCTTCACGCTTTTCCTCTGCTCGTCAGTCCTGGCATTGCGTTTTGCCGTCCGCCGCATGGCCGTGCAGAGCTTCTCAATGTCGCGTTCACTAACCGACAGGCCACGCGCCTCGATTTGGTCGAAACTTCTTCCTGCGCCATCCAAGCGGAGTTCCCTCAGGATGTTCTCGTCGGCTGGCCTTGTGGTGGCATCGTAGCGGACATATACGCCGTCCGTATCCCCCTTTGACCGGAGATAATAGGGGCACTGCATCCCCTGGCTGACTTCAAGCACGATTATAGATTTGCCGGACAGTGTCATCACGCCAATCGTGACTGGCGGGAGCGGACGAACGCCATTGGCTATTGCGTCTGCGATGGCGTCTTTTGCGCTAAAAATATCCTCTCCCATCCCAACGACGGAGCGGTCAGAGTCGATGCCGAACAGAATGCGCCCGCCTCGTCCATTTGCGAACGCGACAACGGTTTTCAGCCACTTTGAATCGTCCTTCGACAAGGCCCGCTTGAATTCCAGCCGGTCAGATTCGCCATTTTTTATCTCGTCTATTGTCATGGTGGTGGAAGTGTTTCGCCATTGCCCGAGGATGTTTGGAAGTTTAGCGCATTCGCGCCTTGGAGGTTTAAATGTTTCCGGCGCACATGGCCTCAATGGTAAATCATTATATCAAATTCGCGACGCCCGGCGGGCGTCGCGAACACTTTTTGGGCAAGTCACCCAACTTGACTGTCAGTATTTTCGGTTTTTCGACTTCAGCCTCAACTCCCAGCCCCAGGGGGCGGGCTTCTCGCCGTCGTCCGTAAGTATCCACAGGACCGGATATGGCGGCGGATTGTCCGGCGCGGGGCCGCAGCCGTCCGTGATGTAGATGAAGCAGGATGGCTCTATTTCGGAATGGCCGGCGACATATTCAAAGGGCGGACGGAAGTCCGTCCCGCCATGGCCGTAGGTCTCCCATTCAGGCGAATGGAAAGGGTTTGAGACATCAAAGCGCTCGACATGCTGGATTTCGCAGTCGCACTGGATGACCGTCAGCTCGTAGTCCCCGAAAGTTTCGAGGAGCGAGCCGAGCTCCGCGAAGAACTGCGGGAGGTCAGCAGTCGTGCTGCCGCTTGTGTCGATGGCGACTACGGCGCGGAGACACTCCTTGCGCGAGCTTTGCAGGTAGAGGCCGCTTCCCAGGTGGCGCCGGCTTGGCGGCAGCCACCGCCGCGACCCGCCATAGCAGCTTGTGACGAACTGCGCCAGCACTTCCTGCCAGCGGATCTGCGGGCGCAGCGCGGCGCTGACGAGGCTTTCCAGATGCTCCGGAATGGTGCCCCGGGTGCGCTGCATCTGCTGCGCGACGGCGACGATGCGCTCGCGGATCTTGTCCGCAATCCCCTTTGGGATTGACGGCCTGAAGTCCTTGTCAAACCCGACCTCGCCCCACTCGTCCGTTACCGTCGCCCCGCCTCCGCCGCCCTGCTCTTCCTCCTCGTCCTTCCCGTTGTGGATATGGCGGTCGAACTGGCCGTACAGCCCATTGCCCTCAGCCCCGTCGCCATCTGGGCCGCCGGCTTTTGCGGCGCCGGGCTGGGGCGGCGCAGGGCGGCGCCTCTGGAGCCGCTCGTACATCTCCTCCGCCGAGAGGTCGCTCCAGTTGTCCTTCGGCATGAGGACCCATTGCGGCGGGTTCAGCCCCTCCTTCGAGAGCATCCGGTTCACCTCCATGTCCGCCGCGACATTGAAGAGTCGTTCGTCGCGGTCCTGGCAGCGGAGCATGTGCATCATTACGCAGTGCCAGGCTTCGTGCGCCATGACGAACAGCCGCTCGTCGGCGCTGAGCTTGGAGCAGAAGGAGAGGTCCATGAAGACGCGCTCGCCGTCCGTGGCCGCCGTCCTCAGCCGCTTGTCGCGGACGGGGATGAACTCCAGCCGCATCAAAAAGCCGCCCGTGAAGGGGAACCGAACCAGCAGCTTCTGCCGGTCCTGGCACATCAGCGCAAGCGTCGTCTTCTTCAGCTTGTCCAGTTCTTTTTCACCAATAGCCATGGCTAGACCTTAATCGAATACCGCTTGCGGAGGGACTTGCCGTGCTTGTCCGACCACTCCTTGAAGCGCGGGTGGCGGAAGAGCTTTTCGGCGAAAACAGGATCGGACTCGCGCTTGTTTCCGGCCATCGCGTCCATCATCGCCATCGAGGCGAAGTCGCTCGACATCGCCATGCAGATGCGGTAGAAGCCGTCGATGCGCCGCGCCTCGTCGTCGGCGTCGCGGCCGCGCCAGAGCAGGTAGGTCATCGCCGCGCAGAGGGCGTATTTGCGATCCGCCGCGTCGGGGATGCGCACCGGGGCCTCAGGGTCTGTCATCATCGTCAGGACATCGTCGAAGGTCACGCTGCTCTTGTGGAACTCCATGAACTCGACGCCCGCGCGGTTGCCGACGAGCCCGTAGACGACCTTCCGCAGAAGGAGTTCCTCGTCCTCGCCGAACATCTTGAGCATGCGGCTCACGCGCTCCCAGGCGCGGGGTGTCGGCCAGCCGCGCTCGAGGTTCTCGCCCTCCTGGCGGAAGAGGCAGCCCGGGCGGAAGCGGATGAAGCCCGTCACCGAGGGGTGGATGTTGTGGGTCCGCGCCCATGCGATCCAGCTCTCGACGTCCTCCTGCAGCTCGACGTGCAGGAAGCGGTTCGCGAGCGCGGACGACATCGTCGTGGATACGGCGCGGTCCTCGGTGCGGTTGCCGGCCGCGCAGATGTACCAGCCGTCCGGCACCTGGTAGAGTTCGCCAAGGCGGCGGTCGAGGATGAACTCGTAGGCGGCCACCTGCAGGGAGCGGTCGGCCGCGGTGATCTCGTCGAAGAGGATGATCCCGCGGGACGCCGGGTCGCGCGGCCATTCGCTTGCGACGAGCCACTTCACGCCGTCAGGCCCCGGCACGGGCAGCCCGCGGATGTCCACCGGCTCGCGCTGCGCGAGGCGCACGTCGATGAAGCCAATGCCGAGGTCGGAGGCCACGTCGCGCAGGATGCTGGACTTGCCGAGGCCCGGCGCGCCCCAGACCATGAGCGGCGGCAGCTCCTTCGCCGCCTCGGGCCGCTCCATCAGCTCCTTCAGTTGCCGCTTCAGCAACTTCTCGAGCTCTTCGCCCGTAACCTTGTTGTGAATGTCAATCGCCACTGTTTCCTTGCGTTCGTTCGGTGCCATTACTTATCCTTTCCTTTGTTTCCTGTAATTCCTAAGCCGCATGTTCCTCCATTCGGGCTTCCCGACATCCAGCACCCACTCGGTCCGAAGCTGCTCGCGCGAAACGAGCTGCCTCTCCACGTCGCTGTATGAGATGCCGTATTTGTTTCGGTGGTGAGGATCGGAGCCAAGCTCAACCAGGACCGACGCCAGCATCCGCATTTGCGCGAGGCAATCGTCAAGGTCACTGTCCTTCAGTTCATGGCGCCGCAGCCTCAGAAGGGTCCAGTCAAGCGGCGTCTGGCCAAAGGCGTCTTCGCACCGGATGAGGCCGGGGGAGATTCCCACCAGCGACTTCGCCAGCGCGGCCGTCTTGCCAAAGTCCTTGCAGTTGGCGCAGACGTAGAAGAGCATCTCCTTCGCGTCAAAGGCCTCCATGAAGGCAGGCTCCTCCTCTATCAAATGGGAGACGATGCACTGCCCATGCTCGTCGGCAAGCATGTCCCGCACCACCGTCTTGGTAAAGCGGACGCCTTCAATGTGCCGCTCAATCTCGTATGCCGCCACGTCGTCGCGCAGGAAGGACTCCGCGAGACGCTGGCTCACCTTGTATTTCCGCGACGGCATCCCGGCGACGCTTGGCTCCATCATGCGCAGGATTTCATGCCCCTCGGCGCACATGGCCACGCAAAGGGTGAGATATGGCTTCAGCCAGTCCTCCAGCGCCGAGCCCGTCATGTTGCCGCAGAGGCATGTCGTAAGGCCCATGTAGTGCATCCAAAGGCCAGTCTTGACCTCCTGCGGGAAGAGGTCGCCCCCCTCAAGCACGGCCATGTAGGCGCGGAGCTTCCGACGCCCCATGTTGTGGATTGCAGTGCAGAGACGGCGCAGGGCGTTAACATCCATGGCGGCCATGTTGAAGGGATGGAACATGCCGATGCCGCATGGTGCCCCGGCCTCATGCGAGAGGGGCTTTTTCCCGCAAAACGACTCCATCGACTTGACGATGAAAAGCGATATCTCGCGAAGCGGGGAACCCTGCTCCCACATTTTGGCCGATTGACGGGCGATGTCAGCTATTGCATTTTTCTCGTTTGGATTTGCCATACTTATCTTATCGCTCTCTGTATTTCAAATATCGACATTCCCTTCGCAATTGCCGTGCCAAGTCTCAAAATTGGTCAAAAACAGGCCATATCCCCCTTTCCCCGCCCAAAAACTTACCATCTGATCAGAAACTGAGCACTGGCGCCAGCTGCGACAAGGGGGGCCCTCTTTTGAATCCCCTGCGAGCACATGGGGCGTAGGAAGGCGGACTCAGACAAGGACGCGGACTTGGCACTCATCCTCCGCGACTTCGGTTACGACTAATATTTTAGCCGCGCATTCATCTAAGTTGACGCCACGCTCCAGGCAGACGCGCATGGCAAGTTCGGCGTAGGAGTCAAATGCATACCTGTTGTTCTTCACATCGCGCAATTCGGCGCAGGTGACCGCGATCTTGCCGCTGGCCTTCGCCGCCGCGTTCAAATGGCATATTTCCTCAAAGCCCAATTCCTCACTGAATTCTATGATTGCTATTTCACCGTCCATGCCGTCAAACAGGCATCCCCACAATCCCGTCGGGTGCTCCAGCACATTGGCACATTCGTGCGCCTTGACTTCATCAATCGAATCACCCACCCATGTCGTTCCAGGAGGGCTATTCTCGGCCAGGGCCTCAATCGGCAATGTCCACCGGTGGCTCTCGCGCCACGAGGCGTCAACCAGAAAGACGTTCCTTGTCTCAAAAGCCGCTTTCCAGGACCAGAATGTAATCCGGTCGGCGTGCCGCGATGCGGCGACCAATTCGCAAGCGTTGAGCGCGATATCATCCCATGAGTATAACTCACAGCATTTGGCTATCAGGACAAGGCCCGGGCCGACATCGCCAAGTTCATCATTCCGCATGTCTATTTTCATTTCTGCATCCCCGCAAAGACATCTATGAGACAGCGATTCAGCATTGAGTTCGCTTGCAGCGTGTGGGACTGGTAAGAATCGTCATCCGACTCATCCCAGGAGGAACAGACATAGTCTATCCATGGGGCAGTCGCGTCGTTTACAGGCACGCGCACCGAAGCCACCAAATGGAAATCATAGCCGCATGACTGGAAAACGCGGCATGAGCAAATCCAGTTGCTGGCCAACTGGGACAAATCCAACAGCAATTCGTCGGACTGGGTCTCATTGCCGTTCAGGAAGATCCGGCAGACGATTTTACGCCCAATCCCCTTCCGGCGCGTCGCCCCACAGGCAAGCGTGACATCCCCGCGACGGGAGACTACAGGCGCCATGAGGATTTCCTCGCCGCTTTCAGCGAGCAACTTCGCAACCAACCCCTCCGCGTCGTCGTGAAAGACATATTCGCGTCCGTTCACAACCACACGAAGGCCAGGATGGTCGCGCGCCAAGCTTTCCCCAAAGACATGGAACATCTTCTCCGAGAAGGGCGAACAATCGCCGGCGTCCGGCAAATACAGCGGATCGACGACAAAGCGGAACCTGAAAAACCGCTCCGTTCCCGGATCGACTAGTCCGGGCATCAAATCCTCAATTGGGCCGACATTGCCGTTGCCGCACCGCACGGCCTGCCATTTCCCGTCAAGGAACGATTCCGCCGTGACTTCGCGCGACAGCGCGTTGATGATCGCGTATTTCAACTCGCCGTAGTGGGTGGCAAGGGCCCCAGGCGCCCCTCCGGCCTCCCCGCCATCCCCTTTTTCATCGAGCATGCCAGAGTCCAAGGCCTTGACGACACGGCCAAGCGTATTTTTCCTCGGCCCGTCATGGCCAATGGTCACAGCCCCCGTCTCCTCGTTGAAGCGGATGTCGATCTCGCCGGCCTCGCCACGCGCGAAGGCGCCAACGCCGTCCGCGGCGAGGTCATGCAAGAGGATGTCCCACGCCGCGAACTGGGGAACGCCATTTCCCTCCACGGGCACATACATGCCCAGGCGCCGCCTGATATGCTCAATCAATGACGATCTTCTCAACCGCATAAACCGTGGATGCGCAATTGGCAATGTTCAACTTGTATCCGCCCTGGACTGGCACGAAGAAGCGATTGACAAACGCCTGCCAGTCGGCGGCGTTCCCCTCCCCTTTCCTGGAGTCATATTCGGGCGTGTGGAACGTCAGGAGCAGCATGATGCTGATGTCAACGTTTTTCACATCGGCAGTCCCCTTCGTGAAGTGGAACAGCTGGTAGCGGAGATTGCGAACCGTCTCGTCTTCCGGCGAAACCCCGAACCAATCGCAAAGCCCCGCGATACGGTCAACGGCGTGGCTTTTCGGCTTATCTGCTTTTGTCTTCGCCGCCTCGATTAGCGCAGAGCCAAGGGTGTTTTCCGAGAATGACTCATCGACTTTCGCCTCGACCCCGACGAAGAAGCGGCGGCCACTCTTTGTTCTCCCCCAGATGCCCATGTCCTGACGACGGGGGTTCAGATAATCATCGAACGGGCATGGCGTTTCGATTTCCCCTCGTTCAAGCCCTTCAACGGAATCCCCGTCAAGGAGGCCATTTATTGCCGCGATGACCTCCGGCTCGCCCCTCCCCGAGAGGAAATACCGGGCGAGCGAGCAGGCGCTTCGTCCTTCCTTCCAGTGTCCGGGATTCTTGTCGATTGCGATGAATGCGTCCTTCCATGAGGACAGGGTGTCCAGTTCTTTTTCTGGATTCAGTGGTGATACTATTTTCATTTCTGCTTTATCCTTTTTTTCGATGGCGGCGTTGTACGCAAACTCCGTGCCAAGGCAAAAAAAACGGTCAAAACCGCATCGCGGCGCACCTTGGCCGTCCAATATTTGACCAGCTGGACAGAATTTGAGCATTGCCTGCCACATGAGGCATGAAACTCAAAAAAGCCATTCGGCACGATGCCCTAGCCTATTGTTCCACGAGTCTACCTGTATCCTCAAAGGTATTCAGCCTTGCAGATGCATCCAGCCATGCGCTCAATCTCGCTTCTGCGTATGTGCTGCTTCTCCGCAAGCTGGCGCCAGCCGGATACGGCAGACAGTATCTCCGCATAGCGCTTCTCGGCAGTGCGTTGATTGAGGTGAAAATACTCTGCGCCCTCAATGAGTTCGGCCCGTGACGCCCCTGGGACACCGGGCAACAGATCAAGGGCCGCAAAGGCCGCGTCGGGATTGGGGTTCACATCGAACATTGGAGAAAGCCGCCATCCGCCGCCAGTCATTACAAAGCCGTGATTGCGCAAGTGGTCGTCGCTGTTCCCGACAAGCCGCGAAAACACAATGCGCGCCCATAGCTCGGAAAGATCCTCGTCGGGTCGCGCCCCTTCGCGCACAAGGAACTCGGCCACGTCAAGATAGCTGTGGCCCTCCTCCCCATCCGTCGCGCCGGACATGGCCATTGCGCTTGCATAGTGGATTCGCCTTCCCCCATCTCGGTCGAATCTACGCGAGAAGAAGGTCGATCCCGCATTTGACAGCCGCTCCAGGCGAGAATCGCTCATTCCAAGCCCCGCACCTTTCGCCAGGCGTGAGACAAAAAACTCCCATGCACCCACATCCCATTCGTCGCTTGCGGACGGGAACTTGGCTATCCACAGCGCACCCCTCTCATCAGTCACGTTCGCCTTTGGCCGCGCCCCTCCCAGTGAGGAGCCGGGCGCCAGAAGCATTTCTATCCATCGCTCATCCTGCCCGTCCTCGTCGGCATCGATCTTCCGTGCACACTCCTCAAGCGTCCTGAGCGTTGTCCACGGCGGCGCCGGCTTGGATGAATCGGAAGACACGAACTTCCCGTCAAGCATCACCCGGACGGCACCCGTGCGGGTCAGGTCATAGGCGCCTACGATAAAGTCGCTCGCCAGGAGTGGCCTTTCCGGCCTCCCTTCGCGTCTCGCAAGCTGTGCCTCTTTCCGGCGAATGAGCCTACGCCCCCATCTGTCGGGGGCGATGTCGCCAAGAAATCCGAAGACCTCCTTGCCAAGCGGGAACTGCTCTCCGGGGAACGGCATGATGTCAGGATCAATTCTCGGGAGACTGCGGTTTTTTAGCCAACCCTCGTTGTATGTGAAGGAGAACACCTCTTTCCCGCGCACGTTTTCAACGCGCACTTTGCCCAATGGCTCATCCCCCAAAAACAATGCCAGATTCCTCATGGGTTGCCTCCTTCATCATCGCCGAGAGCCGCGCAGGAGCCGCGCGTCCTGGATGTCCCGCCCTTGCTCGTCAATTGCGCCGACACGCGCCATGTCATCCTGCAAGCCAAGGCAGAACAGGACGGACATGTAGTTGCCCATCGCCACTTTCGGCGAACCGCGCTCAATCGCCCTGAGAGTCATCAGGCTGAGGTCTGCCCGTTCCGCCATTAGAGCGGAAGTTATGCCGCGCCTGCGCCGCGCAAGCTTGATGTTCTCGCCCAGCCTCTCAAGCGCCGACGCCGCCTTTGGATACAGTCTTGTCTGTCGCTTCATAATCACTCCCCAGCCATTGACGGATAATATAATAGCACACTAGTTGCTTTCATGCAACTTTAATGGCAGAAATCGGTGAAGACGCTCCCGTTGGTAATTGCGTCACTTTTCATGTCTTTAAGTTGTTCCTTTTTGATGTCTTGCCATGAAGCAACACCCATGCCAACCCAGAAAAGACGCAACTGGCGGCAACAATTTGCCGCTTTGCCCTAATTCATCGGTCAATTTTCAACCACCTGTTCAGAAATCGAGCGGACTATGTGGTGCGATTGCCACTGCACAAGAGTGGTTGCTGTTTGCCAAATCCACCATATATGGGCACGAAATATACTATTTCGCATGTTTCGTGCCCAAAATCAACATGGTATAAACGGGCACGAAATTCAAATAATTCTTGTTTTCGTGCCCAAGATGTGGTAGAATACATTTATTATCTTCGGAGCAAAACTATGTTTGTAGGTAGAAAGAAAATCTTGGACAGGCTGGACGGACTATGGAGAAAGACGACGCCATCCCTTGTAACGGTGCGGGGACGACGGCGCATCGGCAAGTCAACTCTTGTCGAGCAGTTCGCACGGCTGACCGCCGACCATTTCATCTCCATTGAGGGACAGGCTCCTGGGAAAGGCGTTAACAACCGACTGCAACTCCGCAGCTTCATGGAGCAACTTTCCGCACAGACAAACGCGCCGGAAGTGACCGTGCCAAACTGGCTTCAGGCGTTCCGCATGCTGGACAACGCGCTTCCACGAGACGGACGCATTGTCGTACTTTTGGATGAGATTTCGTGGATGGGCGGATACGATGCCGGTTTCGCCGGGACACTCAAGACGGCATGGGACAGGGCCTTTAGGAAAAGGGACAATCTCGTCTTCATCCTTTGCGGAAGCGTGTCCAGCTGGATTGCCGAGAACATCCTCAACGGAACGGGTTTTGCCGGCCGTGATTCGCTGGACATCGTCGTTGACGAACTTGCCCTCCCAGATTGCAAGTCATTCTGGGGCGCCGCGGCAGACCGCATTCCCACGGGGGACATGCTCGACATTCTTTCAATCACAGGCGGGGTGCCGAAATACCTTGAGGAAATAGACCCGTCGCTGACTTCAGAAGAAAACATCCGCCAGCTCTGCTTTTCACGCGATGGCATTCTTTTCCGGGACTTCAACCAGATTTTCAGCAATATCTTCGGAGGAAAGGCGCAGACACGAAAGGCCATTTTGAAGGCAATCGCATACGGGTCAAAGTCCGCTGCGGAAATTGCGGAGACAATGGGCGCGGAACGCAACGGCCACCTTGTTGACAGCATCCGGGAGCTGGAACTGGCTGGGTTCGTCGCAAAGGACGGAGGCGTCAACCCCTGCACCGGCAGCGTCGGCCGCATTGTGCGATACAGACTGAAAGACAACTATTCGCGTTTCTATCTCCACCACATAGAGCCTCATTCGCTGGAGATTGAGGCTGGCATGTTTCAATATGGTTCGCTTGCGGCTCTCAAAGGGTGGGACACGATCAGGGGGCTTCAGTTTGAAAACCTCGTCGTGTCCAATTACAGGGCTCTACTTCCGATTCTCGGAATAGATGGGGCGTCGCTAGTGTCGGCGGCGCCATACCGCCGCGCGAAGTCAAAGACCGGGGGCGGTGTCCAAGTCGATCTCCTGCTTCAGACGCGATCCACCGCATACGTCGTTGAAATCAAGCGCCGGGAGTTCATTGGCGAGGAAATCGCGGGGGAAGTCAACTCAAAGGTGGACGCCATTGGATTCCATAAAGGCATCTCCCCCCGGACGGCGCTGGTCTATGCCGGGAAGCTCGCGCCAAACATCCGCACGGAGCACCAGCTAGACTTCGTCATCCCCATCGAACGCCTTTTCCGCTGAAAGGCATTTTCCCCAACAAGGCGCACCCCGCTTATGCGATGGGGCAGTCGCCGCAGAACTCGCGGCGGCCGCAGTCGCGGCAGAAGTCGCCGCGCCAGACGGAATCGAACTGCTCGACAAGCGGGGCGACTAGGGCGGGGTCGTCTGTGAGGATGCCGTTCTCGAAGTTGCGCTTGCGCTCCGACTTCGCGCCCATGCCAGCGCCGGTGAGGTTCGCGCTGCCGAAGTAGGCCTTCACGCCATCCACGATGACACACTTGAAGTGGACGCGCGGGCAGAGCATCCGCTCCATCCCCTCCCAGAGGCCGGGATAGCGGTCGAAGTCCTCGCGCCAGTTCGGCCCCGGCTCCTTCGCGTGGATGAGTCGAATCTCGACGCCGCGCTTCAGTAGGCCGTCCAGCACCGCCAGGAACGGCACCATGTCCCGTCCGCCAGCCTCGACGTACATGTCCTTGATGTCGGCGGTCGCAATCCACAGCCGCTCCCGCGTCTTCGGCACGGCGTCGCGGATCACGGTCTCGTAGATGGCGCGGTTCGCAAGGAAGGTCATTTGACTATGCTGCGATTCAAGAATTCTTCTCAAACAAGAATTGCTCAATCTCCGCCAACAACGACTCCAGTTTTTCGCTTTTGTAGCCAATAAGCGGCAGTTCTTCCTGAAGTGACTTGACTGCGGTTGCAACCCTCCTTTTTGCGCATTGCACGGCTCTTTGCGCCTTACGCGCTTGTGCCATGGCATCCTTCTTGGCTTGCGGCACATAGCGGTCCCTGCATGGTGGGTGGATTGTTCCAGGCTTAACAACTACGCATCCTTCCGGGACAATCTTCTTTGCGTCCTTGTACCCGTAATTCGGCGGAGTAAATGCCTCTAGGGAACTTGGAAGAAGAAGCCGGGAGACATCTATCTTGTCACATCCATCCAAGTCAAGCCGTTTTAGATTTCCAAGATTGGCAACAAACGCCAAATCATCTGCGAAGACTTCGCATTTATCAATCCAGAGTTCCAGATATTCAAGCGCTTTGCAGCCTTCCAAACCTGCAAGAACTTTCGCGGAGGCAATGCTCTGCCATTTGATTGCCAATGATCTAAGACTCGGCATCTTGGTGATTTCCTTGATGGTCGCGGCATCAATAACGGCAGAATCATGAACACACAGGGTGTCAAGATTCTTCAATTCGGAAAGACCGCGATACGCATCAATTCCGACAATCTCGGAGCTGGTGCAATCAATAAAGAACAGTGTCTTGAGATTGGGAAACCTCTTCAGTTCCGCGATGCATGCCTGAATGTCGTGAGTGAACTCGATGCGAACCCAGGTGATGCGCTCCCGGCGTTCGGCTGGGATCGACATCAAATCTTCTATCTTGCCGCAATTGACGTAAAGCCGTCGGTCGGCGTCTGGTTCCTCAAAACGAGGGGTGGGCAGATTGACTGAATCTTGCTTTGTTCTTTTCATGGAGTAGTCCTCTAGTTGGTTGTTGCCGCGAATTGCGGCATCTCCTCCTTCGCAACAACCGTGCCAACGGTGAAAAAGACCAGAAACATGGCGTTTCCGGCCCTTTTGACGGTCAAAGTTTGAGCAAATGGTCAAATTATGCGCAACATGTGAGAAGGTTCTTCTCATTGCACTTCGAAACCGCGAAATACTCCTTGAAATGCCCGTAATGCAAGTTCCCGGCCTCATCCATCTCATCCGGGTAAAACTCCGTCATCTCATACAGGTACTTCTGGTTGATGTTCCAGAGCAGGTCGCGGTCATTTGGTTGGACGATGTGCAAGCGGATCATGATTAGAGATTCCTTGAACTTACGGGTGCTGGATTACATGTTCTCTATGTTCGCCGTCGCGATTCACAGCCGCTCCCGCGCCTGCGGCACGGCGTCGCGGATCACGGTCTCATAGATGACACGGGGGGAGAGGAAGGGGGGCATGATGAAGATGGCGCCTGCTTCCCAGCGCGTTTAATCAGGTCATTGAGTTGACCTTTAAAACTATCTTTCGTTTCGGTAGCTTCCACCTTGAAGCAATAGTATGTTCGTTCGTCACCCTGTTTGTCAGGGTCTTCCAGATGTTGCTCATATGGATTGCTCTGGTTTTTCCAATCATCCTTCAACAAATAGATATACTCACCGTCGCCGGGTGCTCCATACCATTGGAACCACCGGTCATTATATCGGAAATTAATATCACTTGTCCAACCGATAAAATAACACTTCCCCCTCCTTTGTTCGCTTTCCAATCCATCAAGCAGTTTGTTGCGCAAAAGATTGTGCAGAGGTATGATTTGCCAAGGATAGTTCACATTGCCTTTGATTCGGTTCGAATATCTTGTCAATGTCTTATCATCACTACCATGCCTAAACCAATCCGTGATAATATGCCATTGACCATAAGGATCTTTGTTCCCCTTTGAATCATGGTCTTTTTCAATGGCACAGGAGAGGAGCGTATTGTCCGCAATCCACGCTGGAGCATCTTCAGGGATGGCGTTATCATGTGTGATTTCGGTTAGTAGCAATTCCGAAACGACGGAATTAAATTCGGCATTCAGCAATACCTGATTACGCCAAAAGTCGGCTCCGTTGCCAAACCAAAACTTTTCTGTCAGATTTGATTCGCCTAGGCGTGCAAGAAAGGCTCTCAACAGCAACGCATTCTTACGGAACGCTTGACTTACGCCTTTCTGGTCAAAATACTTCTTTGCATTTAAATACTTCGTGTCAAACTCGTCCCAATTCACCTTCCCATTTCCATCAGTAAACAGAAATCGAATTGAGCCATCGAAGAAGAATTCTTGTTCAACATTGTCAATCACAAACTTCCAGGTCTTATCCCGAAATTTTTCAAGCTGCCCTTCGTATTTGCGAAGCGAGCCATCTTCACGCAAAATCCTTTTCGCCTTCTCAATTTCTTCCGCGACCTGCTCACGCCCATTTTTTGTTCCAAAATCAGGAGACGTATTCAGACCTTTCAGATATGACAGTATATAATGAGATTTACCAGAAAATGCGTGAACGAGCTGTAGACAACTAATCATTGAATCAATGGTATTGACATCCGAGTTCTTAACGATATTCCAAACAACACGCATCCAGTCGGCAAAGGCATCATTCAGAGACTCTGATACGCCATTTTCCTTTTTTGCATTGGCGAAATAGGCGCAAAAGGCATAGAAGAATATTCTTCCCTTTTGGGTAATTTCGCATATTTTAGGAATCTCAGTGTTTGAAAAATCCAGAACCTTCCCTGCATTCCCGTTATCTTCACCTTTCGTTATGTATTGTGGCAAGAACGCAAATTTCTCATCGTAGCGAGAATACTGTCCAAGTTCTTTAGTGTATTCCTCAAATATTCGTGAAATTTTCCTAAGCCGTTCAGAGTCCATGCATGCAGCAAAGTTTGAGAACCCGGTATATGCTATGCGAGAATCGTTGCTTGAATCTCGATTCTTGTCATTCAAGAAACGGCCATAGAAATAATCAAAAGCCGGGCAATCCCCATATTTGGTCTTACCTGGCTTTGTTGAGATGGCCACTTCATTAGCGCAGAACCTATTGAAAAAAGCAAAAGCCACATCATCGACACGCCCATCCCACAACCCGTCATTCAAATCGTTGTCAGAACCCTTTCTGATACGTAATGGCCAGAAGATCTCGTTGATCCAATCTCTATCAAATCTAATCCCAAAACCAGATTCAAGATCGGAAAGATCTTTCCAATCTTGGGTATTCTCGGATTTTTCTTTTCCTGCAATATGGTCTATTAGCTCTGCTTTGAAGTTCTCAAAACTCGTAAGCGGCTTTCCACGGGCATTCATCTTAATGTACAAGCTGTCGGAATGCTTAATGCCGTGAAGATTGATATGGTGAAAAACAATTGGACACTCATCAGATGTAAGCCGATTCCAACATTCATCATAAATGTGGTTCCGACATTCAAGGCAGTCTATGTAGTGACACTTGAATACGCCATCTATTCCATCCGACGAATTACCCAATGTACCGCTCAACATTCGCAACAAAGATTGGATGGTCGGATCGTGTTGCCATGCACGCCGAAACCAAATTTGATTCCTGATGTGGCTTGCAACATCAAGGTCATCGGGCGGGAGCTCACTAAACCCTGCGAGTTTTTCGCAGAACTGCCGCGAAGATAAGCGAGTTCTATACGAGAACTTTCTCAGGCGCTCAATCGTCGGCTTATCAAGTTTTTGGGCTCTATATGCGACATACCAATGTAACAGCCAAAGAGTAGTGAGACGCTGCTGCCCGTCTAGCGGGATCAACACACCATTCTCATTCGTGCCATACACGAAATCCAACTTCATTCGCTTGTTTGTTCCAAGTGATTCCTTAATATCCCGCAAAAAAGATTTGCGCAGTTCTTCCTTGCCGACTCGTCCTTGCGCATAATCGCGCTGGATGATCGGTATCTCGATTTCATTTTCCTTGAGAAAACGCCAAAATGTCCACTCTGTTGAATTCATCCTTATGCCTCCTTTGCACTTCCATCATCCATGACAACTCCAAACATTTTCAAGGTAGAAAAAATGTCTTTCTTATAGTTTTCCGCATCTTTCTTCAGCCAATAGTTCGGAGATGCCACTATGGCGCTGTAGTATTTAAGGAATACTTGTCTTGTACAAGGCGGAATGAACGATGATGGCGCATCGACCGCTTCGCTTGCAACATCTATGCATTTATATCCTTTCTTGGTAATCACGCGTGGGACTGGGATGTACTTTCCTTTGTCTTTGCCGATAATAATTCTACGCTTCGCGGAGAATATAGAATTTCCGTAGCTTCGGTTGGTCGACGAATCAAGAAGCGTAAAATTCCATATTTTGTTCTTCTCTTCAGGATTAAGCCTATCATCAATTTCAGGATTAAGCCTATCATCAATTGCACATTCAACAGGAGCTTTCTCGATGCTCGACCTCAGCTCACGAAAGTTAACAGCTGTAGCCTTACTAGGATCGCTACAGAAATCAATTATCTTCGACTGTAAATTTTCTTCTACAGCGTTATAATGGTTTGCAAGGAACTCGACCTTTGCATCCCATTCATCAAATCCGTTTTCCGAATTGGAGTCTATGTGTTCAATATCCCATCCCTCCATCTTGTAGAGATGGAAAGGAAACTTATAGAACACTCCAGAATGGCCATCGGCACTCTGCCTGTCGTTCTGGTTGATAACAGTCTGAATGTTATGCAAAAGGAGAAGTGGCCGACATCTCTGCTTAACATCTTCACTCTTCCCTGTTTCGTATTGCTTTTCAAGATTATTGCATCCGGACACTTTCGTTTTTATTGCCGGAATCAGATAATCTTTCAGGAATGCTTCTTTTGTTCGTATATCTATCGCCTTTTCACCCTCTTTCCCTTCTGACACCACGATTTTTTGTTCTTTCCAAACTTTGTATATATCACCTATCTTCGATTTCTGGTCTACAAGGAATCCCACATAGTGATAGAGGCGCAAATCATCGAACCATTCCCTAAAGGTAGCGAAGATTTCATCCACTTTTTCCCAACACACTTCAATAAGCGATTTCCTTACCTTATCGCATTCGCACTTAGCCATTTCCGATTTGAAGTATGCATTGAAATAGCGAAATGTTCGGTAGCCATCCTTGCCAAGAAGTCCATCCTTGTCTTTAAGGACCGATTCGTCGATATAACTATCGAGCATTTTAAGTTCACAAACGAGATCAAATATGAAATCGATTCGCGTTGGCTTATCGTATCCCTTTTCGTGCAAAAACATCCAGAACTCGTCATCTTGGAGCCTGGATTCCATTTCATCCCATTTTACAGAGATTTCAAGTTGCCGCAAACGCATTTTATCAGCATCTTGGCCGTCAAAATTCGATCGGTTCAGCATAAGCGCCTTAATAAGTTCGGAATTGGTAAGGCCTATCTTCCCGATGTTCAACCGCGTGAAGACCTTTATTGGATCTTCGCTGGATTCGTACCAGATGAATTGGACTTTATTCAATAGCGTTTCTTTGAACTGGATTATATGCTTTCCTTTTGATTTCTCATCTGTTTTGGAGAACCATGCTTTTATTTCGTCATAGGCTTCGAACATGTGCCAGAAATCAATATCGTCATCTTTCTTCTGAATTTTCTCTGAACTGGGTGACGCGATCTCCTCAAGGAATTTCTGGCTTTCTTTTCTTGTGATGTAACGCAAACTGTAAGTGCCCTGCAATTCTGTCGTATTAACCAATTTGCTGTTAAGGTAAGATAAGATGAGATGAATTGTTGTCAAGCGTTGTTGACCATCGATCACTTCCCATTCAACATGTTTAGCAATAGCATCACGAGTTACAGGAAGTGCGTTTCCCGGCGTTTTCGGCAAAGCCGCAAGAAAATCCTCGGCATTATCAACCCTTTCACAAACAACAAGCGGCTGCAGGCAATAGAACTCGTCCTGGACCTCGCAAGAAGGATTCATGTATTCCGCAATGTCA
>JAEEGH010001897.1_pt1 | contig 58332 bp, 34 predicted proteins | sample 9134181 | NCBI WGS metagenome assembly JAEEGH01 (sample SAMN16246544, study PRJNA631951) | gut metagenome | biome: gut microbiome; feature: rumen; material: DP-attached | host: Bos | place: Iran: Karaj | collected 2018-10
TGAGCTCCACCATCAGCATAAGGCGGTCGTTGGAACCGGCCCACATCCGGTTGCCATTGGCGTGGAAAGTGCGCACGATGGGATCTACGTACATCCTCAGGAAGCTGTTCTCCGGCTTCAGGTCTTCCACCTCGTGGCCCACCAGAAGCTGGCCTTGGTGCAGGAACACATCGGCCTCAATGGAACGGCAATGCTGGGAATAAGCCTCCCAGAAGGGAGCCGTACGGTTATAATCGTTGTGCGAATGCAACACCACAGGCTGCTGGGCAGCGAGGGAAAGCGGCAGCAGTACTGCCAGACTGAGTAATAAGTTTTTCATTATCTGTAGTATAGCTTATCTTTGGGAATACGGGTAAATTCGGATTCTTGCTCGGAGTGCCAGCCCCAGGCAAGGGCCTGACCTTCGTAGTCTTCCAGGTAAACCAGCTTGTAGGCGTGCATACCCTTGAGGAGCGGAATACGGCCCATAGTGGTAATGGCCGAATGGGAACCGTCGTTGTTCACCACCAGCTGGCCGTCCACCTCCAGGATGGCGCCGTCGTCGCTCAGGAGGGAGAAGCTCCAGATGCCGTCTTCGGGGATGTCGATATAGCCGGTAAAGATATAGCCAAAATGATCCTCATCCTTGGCATTGGCAATGGTAGGGGCCTCCATCACGCCGCTCTCCTTCACGGGGCTCTTCTTTACGTCAGCCGCCCAGGCAAACTCGCCCTGATGGTAGGTATAGCGGCAGCCGTTCTTAAGACCGGACACCTTGGTGGCCGGGGAGAACTCGGCCTTGGTGGCCAGGGCAAAAGCCTCCGGAGAAGGCTTCATCCCCTCCTTGTAAGCGCGGGCACGGATCACGGCCGAATGATGAAGCTGGACGGGATCGGTATACAGGGGGCTATCCACCGTGGGCTCGCTGCCATCGAGGGTATAATGGATGGCGGCGCCTTCCGTACGGCAACTGAGAACCAGGTCCAGAGAGCCCTTGAACAGGGACAGACCGGCCGGCAGGACGGGCGTGGAAACGATGGACTCCGTGCTCAGGGAGTAAGGGGCCGAAAGGGCATCGCGGCTGTGGTCCGGCTGCTTGGAAAGCGTGAAGGCCAGGGTACCGCCCGCCATCATTTCTTCGTAGGTAATGTAGTTGCGGTCCAGGGACTGGCCGTTGAGTTTTACATCGGCCACGTACTTCCTTTCGGGATGGTCGGCCGTAATGGTGAGGGTCTTTCCGTTGCCCAGCTTAAGGGTGGCTTTCTTGAACATAGGAGCCGCCAGCACATATTCACCGCTGGTGGGGCAGGCGGGATAGATACCCAGGGAAGAGAGAATGTACCAGGCGCTCATCTGGCCGCAGTCTTCGTTGCCGCAGACACCTTCGGGCGTGGTGTTATACATCTCTTCCAGGAGGGAACGGACAATCTCCTGGCTGCGGGACGGGGCGCCCAGCCAGTTATAGATCCAGGCCATATGGTGGCTGGGCTCGTTGCCGTGGGCATACTGGCCCATAAGGCCGGTGATATCCGACACGTGCACCTTGTCGCTGCGCTCTTCGTAGGTAAAGAGGGAATCCAGGGCGGCCAGCATAGGCTGGGTGCCACCCATCAGATCCGTATGGCCGGCAATGTCGTGAGGGACAAAGAAGCGGGCCTGCCAGGGAATGGCTTCCGTATAATCGTACGTGGAGGCAATGGGGTCAAACGGTTCTACCCAGTTGCCGTTGTGGTCCCTGCCGCGCATAAAGCCGGTCGCGGGATCAAAGAGATTCTGGTAACGCAGGGAGCGGGCGTAGTACTCGGCGGCAATGCCTGTCTGGCCCAGGTTCTCGGCCATACGGGCTATGCACCAGTCGTCGTAGGCCATCTCGAGGGTCTGGGAAACGGACTGACGCATCAGGTCCGAGGGGATGTAGTTGTATTTGTTATACAGATCCGAGGTAATGCCCTTGTTCTTGTTGGAAGAAGCCACCATAGCGGCCAGGGCCTCGTTTCCGTCGTAGTCGCGGATGCCGTGGAGCCAGGCGTCAGCAATCACGGGGATGCTGTGATAACCAATCATACAGCCGGTCTCCCCGTGGCCCAGGGGCCAGATGGGAAGTTCTCCCCAGCTGCGGTACATCTCCAGCATACTGCCAATCATATCATTGACCAGCGTGGGATTCACCAGGGTCTGCAGCGGGTTCCAGCTACGGAACGTATCCCACAGCGAGAGCGTGGAATAGAAGGGTCTGGGGCTGGCGAAATCGGCAATGTTGTTGGGCTCCACGTAGGTGTGGTAGAGGCAGGTGTAGAACTGCTCCACCGGACCGCCTTCTACGGAGATAGTGCTCAGAGCCTCGTTCCAGGCCTTGGTTGCCTGGCCCAGGACGGCTTCGAAATCCTTTCCTTCGGTCTCGGCCTTACGGTTGGCCTTGGCCTCCTCCTGGCCCGTATAGGACAGGCCCGCCCAGACGGTGAGTTCCTCTACACCTTCCGGGAAGGTAAGCAGAAGCTCTCCGGGGGCCACGGTTTGGGCCTTTTCAAACTTTTCAGAGAAGGCGGCATTGAGGTAAATGCTTCTTCCCTGTACCCAACCGTTCACCAGGCGCTTTCCGCTAACCTCGTTGTCTTCTTCCTTGAGCCAGGCTTCAACGGCCACATTGCCGTCTCCAATGCAGTGGTTGGCATTCAGCAGGACCTTACGCTCCCCTTCCCCGGTGAACGTGTAACGGTGCACGCCCACGTGCGGGGTGGCGGTGAGTTCCACCGTCACCTTGGGGGTAACCACCTTGTAGTAACCGGGACGGGCCGTTTCCTTCTTGTGGTCCAGCGACAAGGGCTTGATGGCCCCAACGCCAGGGGTAAAGAGGAAGTCTCCCAGGTCTGCGCAGCCGGTACCGGAAAGGTGCGTATGGCTGAAACCCAGGATGGCCGTATCGGAATAATGATAGCCGGAGCAGCCGTCCCAGCCGTAGGTGCGGGTATCCGGGCTCAGTTGAACCAGGCCGAAAGGCGTTGTGGCGCCAGGATAGGTATGACCGTGAAAACCGGTGCCGTTAAAGACATCCACCGAATCCAGGGCCGAAGGGGTCGTCTGGGTGCAGGCAGCCGCAGCGGCTAACAGTAAGATAAACAGAGGGTTAAGCTTCATATGTTAAGAAAAAACTTTAATAATTGGCAAAGTATAGTGTTAAAACACAAATTTAACAAAACCGGCGCAAAATTCAAAGGTTTTTTCTTATAGAAAAAAACCAGGGCGGAGCCTTGCGGCTTCGCCCTGATGAAATTCTTCGTTTAAGCTAAAGATTCTACTGGACCTGATAGCAGCCCATGTTGATCTTACCATCTACGACACGGTTCTTACCCAGGAGGTCTTTACCGTAGTCTTTCATGATCTTGGCCACATCGTCGCTGTAGTCACCGTTGAGGGCGTCTCCCTTGGGCATGTAGTCGCCCTTGGCAGGATCAGCGAAGATGGTGGTAAGGTCGAAGCCCACCTTGGGAATGATGTTGCCCTTCTCGGCATCCGGTTCAGGTTTGCCGTCACCGTAGATACCACCCTCGATGATGTTGCTGCGTACCACGCAGTCTTCACGCACCACGCAGTCCAGCTTGGCCTGGTAGGCCTGGCGGTAGAACACGTCGGGGTTGTCCTTGATGGCGGAGAGATTACCGGCCACGATATTGTTCACCATGAACATCTTGATCTGCTCACGGGTCTGGATGCAGAACCAGGGGCTTCCATCATTCTCATCGTAGTTCTTGTTAGCGGTGATGGTGTTGTTGATCATGTACATCTCAACATTCTTGTAGATCATCACGGCAGCGCAGTAACCGTCGAACTTCTTGGCGAAGTTGCCGGTGATGAGGTTGTTGATCAGGTAAACCGTCTGGTTAGCCTCGCCGTCGAAGCAGAAGCCACCGGCGTGGTGACCCGTGCTCACGTTGTCCTTGATAATGCTGTTCTTGACGATGCAGGTACCATCTACGCCTTCTGCGGTGAGCAGGGCGCCACCACGGTTGGTGGAAGTGTTGTCGTGAATGTAGCAGTTGTCAACAATCACGTCGCCGCATACATAGATGCCGCCGCCCTTGTTCACGATATCGTTGGCGTAGCCGTTACGCAGCTCGAAGTTGGAGATGGTAGCCGGGCTCTCGAGGGGTTCTTTCACCTTGGTCTGGGGGTTGAAGCCCACGAATACGCAGTTCACGGTATTGTTACCGTCGATGACGGACTTCTTGTCCACGTTCTGCTCCGTAAAGCCATTCTCCCAACCACCGGAAACGGTCACATCGGCCTTGAGGCATACTCCGCCAGGGAATACGGCACCGGCAGCGACACGCACCTCAGAATAGGCGGGAGCGCTGTTGATGGCAGCCTGGAGGTCTTCACCCTGGGCCACAACGATGGGCTTGATGAAGCCGAAGGGCTTGGCGCTTTCCACCTTCATACCCTCCAGGGACTCAACATAACCCCAGATGTAGTACATGGTGTTCTTTTCCAGATTGGAAAGGGTGATCTTGTTCTTTCCGGCCACCAGGGCGGTGGTACCGGCCTGCTTGGTAGCTTTGGACTTGTCGTTCTCCTTGCTATAGAGGACACCCCAACCGGCATAGTCATCCAGGTTGGACGTATTCACATCCACGGCAATGGTGGCATAGTCGTCACCAAATGCGGCAACGGAAAGTGCGAGAGCAGCGTCCAGATCCTGCGTCTTCTGGCTGATGACGCAGACACCGCCACCGGCGATGGGGAACTCGGCGCGACGCACCAGGCCCGTGGTGTTGAGCTTGGTGGTGAAAGTGGCCGTAGTGCCGGACTGGCTCATGGTGATCCAGGAGGCATTGATGGGAGTCAGGTTACCGGGAACGGTCATCGTGAAGGTAGAGGGCTTGTAGCCCACTACCTTACGATACGGGTTGGCTTCTTCCTTCACCTTTCCGCAGGAAACAGCGAGAAGGGCCACGCCCAGGATAGCAAATAATATCTTTTTCATAATGATCTCTGTTCTGAAAGATTACTGCCAAGCCGGTACATTCTTGAGGGCGCCGGCGCTCTTGTTAATCTGCTCGGAAGGATAAGGGAAGGTCATGAACTTGTCGCTCCAATGCTTCTCCGGAGTCTTGTAGTCTTCGTAAGCACCTACGGTAGGAGTACCAGCGGGGTCGGCACGGTCTACATAGTGACGGGCACGGGGATGAGCATTCAGCTCGGCAGTGGCCAGGGCCTTGATGGCATCGGCACCGGAATAAGCCCAGCGCTTGCAGTCAGCGGCATGGTCGGCGGCCAGCTCGAAGGCCAACTCGCAGCGGCGCTCGTGATAGAGGTCTGCCCAGGTGGCGGCTCCGGGGAGCGGAGTCAGATGGGAACGGGTGCGAATGCGGTTGATGTCGTCGGCAGCCTTACCGCCTTCACCGGCTACGAGGTAAGCCTCGGCACGGAGCAGCAGGCAGTCTGCAAAGCGGACGATGGGCCAGTTGATGCGGGTGGTGGGCCAGTCACCATTGGGGTTCACAAGACCGGAGCCCGTAGGATCTGCGGGAGCGAAGGCCTGCATGAACTTGTAGATGGCAAAGCCGGATTCCACATCGGAAGTGGACCAGAACTTGCGGGTTTCACCGAAGAACGGGAACTCGTCGCCGTATTCCAGGATGGAAGCCTTGAGGCGCTCGTTGCCGGCGCCGTCCTTCAGCATTTCCTCGTAGATATCGTAGGAGGGTTTGAACTGGCCCCAGCCATTGAACTTACCCCAGCCCTTGTTCTCCAGCATAACGCCGGTGATTTCAACACCACCGCCGTCGGTGCCGCCGTCAGAAGGCCAGCCCCAGCAGTATTCAACGGTCCAGAACTTGGCATAGTCGGGGGCAAAGAGGTCTGCAAATTTAGGAGCAAGGTCACGGCCATATTCGCTTTCCAAGCGGTTTACGCAAGTGATCACATTGGGCCACTGGGTCTTGTCCCAGGTTGCCCAGTAGGCATACGTCTTGGCCATGAGGGCAGCGCAGGCAGCCTTGTGGACACGGCCACGGTCTGCAGCGCTGTATTCCTCAAACTTGGGGACCAGGGCTTCAGCCTTCTCCAGGTCGGAGACGATGTACTTATAGTCGTCCATCACAGTGGCCTGCTGGGCAGGAATCTCGTTGTTGTATCCACCTTCCACATCTTCGTACGCCACGAAGGGAACACCCAGGTCCTTGGTACCGTAACGGTAGGCAATGAGGAAGTGCCAGTAGGCGCGGAGGAAATAAGCCTCGCCCAGGCTGCGGGTTTCAATAGCGGTAAGAGAAGTCTCGTCCGCCTTGAGGAGGAGCTGCTGGATGACCCAGTTGCAACGGTTCATACCTTCTTTGTAGGCTTTCTCAAAGACACCGCGAAGAGGGCTCTCGTCACCGGTATAGTTAAGAGTGGCCAGCGTAGGATAGCTGCGGGTACGGCCCCACACGATATCGTTGGCGCAAGCCTGCTCCCAATAGATTTCACGGCCCAGTACGGCTTCCTGAGGAAGGCGGGCATAGCAGCCGTCCACGGCGTCAATGGCCTGCTGGTCGTTCTGGAAGAACTGGTCCTGGGTAGGATAACCCTGAGTCTGGACATCCAGGAACTTTTCGCAGGATGCTGCGCTCAGAGCGCCAAGGGCAATAGCAGTGATAACAATATACTTTTTCATAATCATGCTCGTATTAGTAGGTCAGTTTTACACCAAAGGCGAACACGCGGGAAACCGGGTACATGAGGCCGTCCCAGCCGCCCACTTCGGGATCCATACCGGAGTACTTGGTGATGGTAAGAAGGTTCTCACCGCTGAAGTACACGTTCAGGGAGCTTCCGCGATCGTTGAAGTGCTTGCACTTGCGAAGGAGGGAGGTGAAGTCGTAGCCGATGGTTACGTTCTTGAGACGGAGATAGGAACCGTCCTCGATGTACCAGTCGGAAGGAGTGGAGAAGTTACCGTTGGGGTCGTTCTTGCTCAGACGAGGGATGGAGGAACCGGTGTTGGTGGGGCTCCAGGCATTCAGGATCTCCACGCTGCGGTTGAAGTTACCTTCCACATCGCCCAGGATCATCTGCTTACCCACATAGGCAATCTTGTTGCCGGCAACACCCTGCCACATCATGGAGAAGTTGAAGTTCTTGTAGTTGAAGCCAGCGCTCAGGGCAAAGGTGTACTTGGGCATGGCGGAACCTACATACTGACGGTCGTTGTCGTCAATCTTGCCGTCACCGTTGGCATCCACAAAGCGGAGGTCACCGGCCTGGGCAGCGGGCTGGATGAGCTTACCGTCCTTCACGTGGTCGTAAACGTCTTCTTCGCTCTGGAAGATGCCGTCGGTCTTGATCACATAGAAGGAATTCAAAGGCTGGCCGGCCTCGGACTGATAGATCCAGGGCATCATACGGAAGTCTCCGCCGCCGGTCCACTTACCGGCGTTGCCATCCTCGTCCAGAACGCCGGTGGAAATCACCGCGTTGTGGTTGTAAGCGAAGTTACCCGTTACATAGTAGTTGAAATCCTTACCGATCTTGTCTTTCCAGTTGGCCAGGAACTCGACACCGGTGTTGCGGATTTCACCCTGGTTCACCTTCATGGCATCCAGGCCGATGGTCTGGGGCCAGCCCATGGTCTGGTCCTGGATCAGGTTGAACGTGCGCTTGTTGTAGTAGTCAACGGACAGGGAGAGGCGGTCGCGGAAGAGATCCACGTCAATACCACCATCAAACTGCTCGGAGGTTTCCCAGGTCAGAAGCTGGTTCACAGCCTTCTGGGGGAACCAGAAAGTACCATACTGGGCACCGGTTTCCACACCGTAGATAGCAGACTCATTCCAGTTGCTGCTGCTCAGGTTGGCGCTCTTGTAGTTGAGGCCGATGGAACCCAGGTTACCTACGCGACCCCAGGAAGCACGGAGCTTGAGGAGGCTGATGGCGTCGGTCTGGGGGAAGAAAGGCTCGCTGGAAATCTTCCAGGCACCGGTCACGGCCGGGAAGTCACCCTTGTTGTGACCCTTGGGCAGGCGGCCGGCATAGTCACGGCGCCAGGATGCGGTCACAAAGTAGCGGTCGTCATAGCTGTAGGAGCCACGGGCAATGAAAGCCACGTTGGCATCGTCACCGGTGTACCAGTCACCCTTGGTGTCGTTGTCACCCGCGGTAACGGTACCGGCGAAGGCGATATACTGGAGAGCTTCGGATTCATCCTCGAAGTCTTTACCCACGAGGGAGAAGCCGCGGCCCCAGGAACGGTTGGCCGTAGTAGAGAGGAGAGCGCCCACCGTGTGCTTGCCGAAGGTACGGTCAAAGGTGAGGGTGTTTTCCGTGCGCCACTCTTCGTCGCGGCTGGTGATCCACTTGAGCTTGTTGTCCAGAGCGGGCTTACCAATCTCGGGACGCTTGGGATTGAAGTTCTTGTACAGCCACTGGGAGTTGTTGTAGGTGAACTTGGAATTGAACTTGAGACCCTTCACGATGTTGGCAATCTCAAGGCCCGTGGTGGTCCAGAACTTGGTGGTGTGGTCGTAACGGGTATCGGCCAGCAGGAGGCGGAGCGGGTTGATGGCATCACCGTGGATATCGGCAAAGCTGCTGCCGTACTTGGCAATGTAGGCGGGATCCTCGGTCACGGTACCGCCGTAAGAACCGGCGTAAGGACCGGCAGTAGCATAGGCTTCTGCACTCTGAGGCATGTAGATAGCGGAAAGGATGGAACCGCTGTAAGCGCTGCTGGTGTTGGTACCGCGGCTGCTCACGTTACCGTAGGAGAGGTCCTCCGTGATCTTGATGTACTTGTTCAGCTGGTACTCTCCGTTGTAGCGGACACCCAGCTCTTTCTTGAACGTACCCACCAGGACACCGGGGTTGTCCTGATAGCTGAAGGTCAGACGGCTCTTGAGCTTGTCGCTACCATAATTGAGGGTGAGGCCATGACGCTGATAGAAAGCCGTGCGGAAGATCTCATCCATCCAGTTGGTGCGGGTGGTTCCCACCCAGGGGTTCACGTTGGTATCCCAGCCGGTAGGCAGGGTAAGGCCGGCGTTGGCATAGGAGATCTTGCGCATCTCAATCTCCTGCTGAGCGTTCAGCGACTGGGGAAGATTGGAAGCCACATTGGCACCAGTCACGAGATTGTACTCTACATGGATGCCCTGGGAGCCCTTCTTGGTGGTTACCAGGATAACGCCGCCGGCACCGGAAGTGGCACCGTAGATAGCGGCAGAGGCAGCGTCCTTCAAAACGACGATGTTCTCGATATCGTTCATGGAGGTGATGGGAGCGCCGGGAACGCCGTCTACTACCCACAGCACGGAGTCTCCGTTACGGGAGCCCTGGCCACGGATAATGACCTGGGGCGTGGAATCCGGAGAACCGCCGTTGGCAGAGATAGTCACGCCAGGGATCTGGCCCTGGAGCATGCCCTCCGTGGAGGTAACCGGACGGGAGGCCAGCTCTTCGGCGTTGTTCACGATACCCACAGAAGCGGACAGGTCCTTCTTCTTGGTCTGGGCACCGTAACCGAGGGCAACGGCTTCCTGAAGTAATTCAGCATCTTCCACGAGGATGACGTTGATGGTGGTGCGACCGTTCACGTTAATCTGCTGCGTGGTGTAACCCAGGCAGGAGACTTCGAGAACAGCGTTGGACGGAACGGAAATGGTATAATTACCATCCAGGTCCGTAACGGCGTTGGCACTACCGGAGAGCACTACGGCACCAGCGACAGGTCCAATAGCATCACTCACGGTTCCACGCACTGTCAGATTCTGGGCTTGCGCCGAGACAGTTACCACAAGGCACATAAGTGCGGCGGCAAAACCGAACAGTTTTTTGGAAATCATAGTGGTTGGTTAAATTAATGAAATAAGAATATAAAGTGTTTAAAATTTAGGTTTCGATTTTAGTTTTTAGTGCAAAAATGGAAGACAAAATTAGGCCAATTTGAACAAATACGCAAGGATTTAAACAAAAATCAAAAGGACAAAAGACTAATTCATTGTCCTGGAACCAGATAGCGATCCCCTGTCTGTTGGACGACGGCATCATAGAATGGCTGGTCCCACGATCCGGGCTCATCATTGTACTTTACAATGAGCAAATGAGCCAGTTTTTTCCAGCGTAACATCATTGTTTCAACGCAGGAAAAAGTAACATTTTCAAGGTAAGAAACCCGCTCCTGGGGCGTTAGGGACCGGATTTTCTCTTCTATCTCCTTCTGACGTCCCTGGAAATCGGACTCCAGTTCTTCCCGGGCCGTCACCAGATCCCCTACCAGCGCACTCCAGCGCGGATAGACCATATTGGCCACCCAGTTGCACAGCCAGAACGCCCCTTCCTCATCAAAGACTCCGTTTTGGTTATGCTCGGCCCTGAATGCATCCGGGATTCTCCTGACGCCGGCATAGACCGGCACATAGGCAATGGCCGAAGGCTCATCGCAGTTGAACCAGTACACCCCGCCCACTTCATCGGGCAGCCAGGAGCGCATCTGTGCCACCACGGAAAAGCCCGCCTGCTGGGTGGAAATGGGACGCTCACGGAAGTACTTCCTGCCTCCGGAGGTAAATCCCTTGGCGCGGGGCCTGTACGGAGAACTCCAGGGACCTGCACTCATATCGGCCGTCATATCCAGCGGCGTCCCTTCATAGTGGTCCCGCATATCGGCCATCACATCCTGCAGCGTGAGCGGCTTGTCGGGCTTGATCCACAGCGGAAGCTCATCGCAAACGTCAAACTGGCCGTTCAAATAAGGCAGGAAACTGTCCATATACTCCGGATCCGCGTGGTGCCGGAAGACACTCCACACGCGCGGCTCGCAAAGGCGCATATTCACAAACTCCAGCGGGCAGTAGGCGTCGCGGAAGCTGAAATCCTTGTCCTTGCCGCTGTAGTAACCCATCTCACGGGCAAAGGAGATAACGTCGGGGCTGTACAGGCACACGTCGGGGTTGTGCTGCGGAAAGGTGCGGATGCGGCTGTGGTTGGCGTGGGCCGTCATACAGTCGTCGGGAATGCGCACGGCCACCCAGACGGCCCCTTTTCGGCCCGGGCCTTTGCCAATGAGGTCCATCATCCAGGCTTCCTCCTTGTCGCAGACGGAGAAAGTCTCGCCGCTTTCGAAGTAGCCATACTCGTTGGCCAGCCGCCCCATCTCCAGGATGGCTTCGCGGGCCGAAGTACAGCGCTGCAGGGCCAGCTGCATCAGGTTGTCGTAGCCCAGGATGCCCTCGGGGTTCACCAGTTCCTTTCGGCCTCCAAAAGTGGTCTCGAAGATGGTGAGCTGGTGCTCGTTCATATAGCCCATTACATTATAGGTATAGGGAACCTGATCCACGTAACCGCGGATCTCTCCCCCATGCCAGAAATGGCGGATGGCTATCTTTTCTCCGGGAGCGTGCGCCCCGGCCGGTGACGACGTGAGCCAGCCGGTATAGCCAAAAGTGTCGCAGTTGTACGTGCAAAAGACCGAACCATCGGCCGATGCCGCCTTGCCCACAATCACATTGGTGCAGGCATAGGACGGAAGCATCCTGCCGGCGCACAGCACCAGCAGGAGCAACAGACTAAGTTTCTTCATAAGGCTAATATTCCTTGACCACATCCAGCAGGCGGTCGGGATAATTGGAAATGATTCCTTCTACACCCAGGCCAATGAGACGGCGCATTTCGTCCTTGTCGTCCACGGTCCAGGTTACTACCTTCATACCGTCGGCGTGGGCTCGCTTCATAAGTTCTTCATCCACATTCTCGTGCGGAGGACTCAGCCACTCGGGCTTGAAGTCCAGCTTGGACATATATTCATCGTAGTCGGTTTCATAATCCTCCACCAGATAGGCCAGGATATGACCGGGATACTTCTTATTTATATAATTAAGGGCACGCTCGTCAAAGCACTGGATAATGAGGCGGTCCCCCAGGTTCCGGGCTTCCAGCATCTGCATACAGAGGTCCGTGAATTCCTGGAAATGGGGCCAGTCCCGGCTCTCCACACCTTCTTCGCAGTCCGGATCGCTCTTGATCTCTATGTTGTACTTCATAGGAGCCAGGCCCTTTTCCTTGCAGTAGGCCTCCACGGCGTCAATAACCTCGGCGGCACGCTGCTTCACGGCCGGCTGGCAGTTCTTCTCCGGCCAGTCGGGATGGGATTTGCTGCCCACGTCCCACTTGAGGACTTCCTCATAAGGCATATTCCACAGGTACACACGCTCATCTCCCTGCATAACGGGAGTTCCGTCCGGACGGGTGGCATAACGGGGGTGGAAATACTTGTCGTGGGACAAAACCACTTCCTTATCCTGGGTAACACAAAGGTCCATCTCCAGGGTATTTACGCCCAAATCCACGGCATTGAGCATAGCCGCCAGGGATTCCTCGGGATACAGGCCCATACCGCCGCGGTGTGCCTGCACGTCCGTCACATACACTTTCTGTTGGGGGGCAGTGCTGCAGGATACGGCCAGAACCGCCAAAGCAGCCAGAAGAAGCTTATTCATAGTAATTGCGTTTATTTGTTGGCAGGTCTGCTGTAACCGTCATTGATGCAGCGCTGGCTAATGTGCTCAATACGCTTGGCGGTATCGGGGTGCGAAGAGAACAGATTGCTTACCAGACTGCTGGTCTGCGAACCTTCGGACAGGTTATCCAGCTTCTCAAAAGCCATCACCATACTCCAGGGGTTCTTGCCGGACTCGCACAGGAAGTTGTAGCCGTAGTCATCGGCCTCGGTTTCCATAGTACGGGAGAACTTGGCGTTGAGAATGAGCTCTCCCAGGGCACCCAGCTGCGAATCCGTAAGGGTGGCCACCTTCTCGGAGGTGGAGGCCAGGCCGGCCAGCGTGGCCGAAGTAAGCATCTGCTTCTGCATCTGCTTGCGGGTATGGTGCAGCGCCACGTGGCCCATCTCGTGGCCCAGCACGCCCACCAGTTCCTCATCCGTCATCACATCCATAATGCCGCTGTACACACGGACACTGCCGTCTGCGCAGGCAAAGGCATTCACCTGGTCTTCCTTATATACCTTGAAATTCAGGGGCATCTCATTGACGCCGTCCATACTGTTGATAATCTTGCGAAGACGCTTGGTATACGCATTGTTCTCCGGCAGCACCTGGCTCTGGGCATCCAGCTGGGTAATGTACTGGTGAACATACTGCTCTACCTGGGCATCCGTAAGCGTCAGGGCCTGAGCCGCATACACACCGCCTTCCAGCAGTCTGCCGGCATCCAGTTGAGAAACAACACCGCAAGAAGAAAGGCCGATTACCACGGCCGCAAGGCATAGGATTCGTTTCATACGTGGTTAGTTTTCTCCAAAGTTACAAATTTTTCCGCAACTTTGTTCCGGGCCCTTCCCTTTGTTGTCAACAATGCCTGTTTCCTCCGGGAAGTGGGTTACAAGATGGATTAATCTACGACAGGCTGGCGAGGTAGGCGTCAAAGGCGGGACGGTAGCCTTCGGAGACGTGGAGGAGGGTGTCGCCCACTTTGACATCGGCCTGGGGCGTGACGCAGGCAATATGGGAAAGGCCGATGATAAAGGACCGGTGGATGCGCATGAACCGCGCGGGCGGGAGCATGTCTTCGACCGCCTTCATGGTAAGGTGCGTCACCAGCGGCTGCCGGGCCGAAGCCAGATGGAACATCACATAGTCCTTCATACCCTCAACATACTGAATATCGGAGAGTTCCACCTTCTGCAGGACTCCATCCACCTTGATGAAAACGGAGCTTTTTTCTGCCGAAGAGGAAGGGACCGAAGCAGAAGCCGCCTCCTTGAGCGCGAACCATTCCCGGGCCTTCTCGGCCGCTTCCAGGAACTTCTGGTAACGGATGGGCTTGAGGAGGAAATCCAGGGCACTCACCTCATAGCTGTCAAAGGCGTACTGCTTGAAGGCAGTTGTGAAGATGATGCGGGTCTCGGGCGGGAGCATACGGGAAAGCTCCAGACCATCCAGATCCGGCATCTGGATATCCAGAAACACCAGTTCGGGGCTTAGGGAACGAATCTCCGAAAGAGCCAGTACTGGATCGTTAAAACTGCCGGCCAGTTCAAGGAATGGCGTTCGCGCCACAAAGCCCTCCAGCATCTTCACGGCCAGGGGCTCATCATCTACGACAATGCAGCGGAGGTTCCTCATACTTGCAAAGAAACTACTACGGTATAATCCCCCTCTTCTTCCTTCCAGTCATACGTGTAGCGGCCGGGATAGAGGAGCTCCAGGCGGCGCTTCATATTCTCCAAGCCAATGCCGGAGCCAATATGGTCGCTTTTGGCCGCAGCCTCGGTGCCTTTATTGAAGACGCTGTTGGAGCAGGAGAACCAGACCTTGCCGTCCTGGTAGTACATCTTAACATTGACGTAGGACGGATAGCGGGCATTGACGCCGTGCTTGAAGGCATTCTCCACCAGAGAGATGAACAGCAGCGGAGCCACTTCTATGGAGCCCTGTGGCATCTGGAATTCCTTGGTAACGGTGGTGAGTTCGTTGCAGCGGAGGGCCATCAGGTCCACATAGTTGCTCATAAACTCCATCTCCGATGCCAGGGATACCTTTTCGGCCTCGCTGTCATAGAGAGCGTAGCGAAGCAGGTCACTGAGTTGGCCTATACTCTCCTGGGCCTTGTCGGGGTCAATCTGCGTGAGGGAGGAGATGTTGTTGAGCGTGTTAAACAGGAAATGAGGGTTGAGCTGGTGCTTGAGCCATACCAATTCGGCCTCTGCACTCTTGCGCTTCTCTTCTTCCAGCTGCATCCGGGCCTCGTTGGAGCGCATTACGCTGCGGATTCCCACGGCCAGCAGGATAACCATGATCTCCATGAACAGGAGGATGAAGACGCCGCCCACATAAAAGGCCCAAAGGGAACTCTCCCCAAACTGGTCAATTACCTCCTGGGGCATTTGCATATCCTCGCGAGGAATGTACTTGTACGCATTCCAGGCCACAAGAAGTACCACATTCACAATATAGAACCACTTGGGGCGGTCGCCGTACAGGAACTTGGGAATGAGGTAATAATAGTTGAGGCCGTACAGCACAAAGAACGGAAGAAGGATGACGGTGCTGGTGGAGAAGACGCTCCAGGCCGACATAACGGACCGGGTGGTAACGCCGGTAATGATGGCCGGAATCAGGAAAACAGCCACCCAGACAACCATCTGGGTGGTGTTTATGATAAGATTTCTTCTGCTCTTGGTCTGCATACTGCAAAGATAGCAAATTACATCGAAATAATTCCGCTCATAGATTCGGCCGTAGTACTGGTGTTGAGCTGGGCATCGTTCTCAATGCTGCGGCGGGTTTTCTTGGCGCTGTAGTTGCCCTGCTTGCCAAAGCTCCAGCTAATCTGGAAGGTGACGGCACCCATAGGGATGGAAGTGCTGCTGGTGGTGGTGAAGCCCTTGCCGCGGGTGTAGGAATCCATATTGATCTTGAGGCCCTTGGCCATAGGGATGACACCGCTCACGGACAGGCTCAGGCGGTCGTCCAAAAAGCTCTTGGTGAGGCCCAGGGTACCCAGCGACATACCGGTGCTCCAACCCTGCAGGGTGATGGTTTTACCCATCGTAATCACATTGGCGCTCAGGCGGAGATCCCAGGGCAGGGTCTGCTGCACACCCACCAGGACGTTGTAGTTCCAGCCGCCGTTCTGCTGGCCCAGCTGGGCGCTGCGGAGGTCGGCGTAACCCACGCCGCCGTTGAGCATAATGCGGGTCTTGCTGCCGGGATTGATCATCACGAATCCGTTGAGACCGGTATTGCGGGAAGACACAATGTTGCCGTAGGTGGTGTTGAGGAGGTTGTCCTCGTCATAGAAGCTGTAGGACTCAATGCCGTTGCCGGTAAAGCTGTGACGCAGCGTGGCGTTGATCATAATCACCGGAGAGTAGTAGTTGTACACCAGGGAGATGTTGTGGCCGCGTTCGGTGTCCAGGTCGGGGTTGCCGTAAGTGCGGGCGGTGGGGTCCGAGGTGTTCACGTACGGGTTCAGGTAAGAGATACCCGGACGGGAGATGCGCATATTGTAGCTGATACCGATGTTCTGGGTCATAGTGGGGCTCCACTGCACGCTGGCGCTGGGCACCAGGTTTCCATAGTTCACGGAGAAGCTGCCGCTCTGGGCCGAAGAATTATAGCTCTGCCAGGTATGCTCGTAGCGGACGCCGGCTTTAAGGCCGAAGGCACCGTACTTACCCTCCAGCTCGGCATAAGCAGCGCCGATGCGGTTGTAGAAGTCATAGGTAAGGCTGCTGAGCGGGTTCTCCACATAGGCGCTGCCGTTCCAAAGATAGTCCGTCTGGGCCGAAGAGTTGTGACGGCCGATGAACTTGGCACCGGTTGAGAGGGTGTGCTTGGAACCCAGCGGGGTGGTGAAATCGGCCTGCACGGTGTGGTCGGTGGAACCGGTGCGGCCGTCGCTCTTGCGGTTGGTGAGGTCAAAGCCGGGGATGGCCGTTCCGTCAAAGGAATTGATGGAGTTGTTCACGGAAGGGGCGGCGTTGAACTGATAGCTCAGTACAAAGCTGCGGCCGGGGGCGTTGGCCCAGAGGTGCTGGTAGTCGGCGCTGGCGCTGATGCTGGTGCGGTTGTTCACGAGCTCGGAGAGGCCGGTGTAGCCAAAGGGATCGGCACCCGGGAACACCAGGATGGTGTTGGTGATGCTGTTGGCGCTGCGCATACCGGTGTGCATCACACCCAGGGTGGCGCTTACCATATTGAGGGAGTCAATGTCGTAGCTGGCGCTGCCGTTGACCATAGCCACAGGCATCTTCATATCGGCCTTGGTGTTGCTCTTGGTGGAGAAGCCGTTGTCCTGCACATTCTCCACGTTGGTCTCGGTCTTGGGAACGGTGAGGTAAGTGCCGGAAGCACTGAGGCTGGCGGCAAACTTGCCTTTCTGCAGACTGGTGCTTACACCCAGGCCGCCACCCAGGTTGGTGCCCATAAGCATCACGTTGCCGTAGTAACCATCGGCCATAGAAGAACCTCCGGTGGCCACCTTGTTGGTGGTGATGTTGAGCACGCCGCCCACGCCTTCTGCATCGTACTTGACTCCGGGGTTGGTCACCACCTCAATGTTCTTGATGCTGCTGGCGGGCATCATCTTGAAGATGGTGGAAGCGTTCTGGGACAGCATCTGGTTGGGCTTTCCGTCCACATAAACCTGGAAGTTGCTGCTTCCGTTCACGGTAATCTTGTCCTGACCGTCCACGCTCACCATAGGGACTTTGCGGAGCATATCCAGAACGGTGGAGGTCTTGGAATCCACGTCGTCCTCCACATTATAGGTCATCTTGTCCACCTCCATCTTCACCAGCGTGCGCATAGCGGTGACGGTGCCGGCCTTAAGGGTCTCGGCGCTGTCCTGGGCCAGGATCTCTCCCAGGTCCACTACGGGAGTATCGGCCGGAACGGTGAAGTAGCGGTGCTGGACCTTTCGGCCCAGATTGTCAAACACCATTACATAATCACCGGCCAGGGTGAAGCTGTGGGAGAAGCGGCCTTCCTCGTTGGTGGTGGTAAAGGCCACGGCCTTCTCCATATCCGGCAGGCGGTAGAACTGCAGGATGGCTGCGGGCTCACCCACACGGGTAAGCGAATCCAGTACCACACCTTCTACGGTAGTGGTCTGACCAAAAGCCTGGATGCCCAGAAGGGCGGCGGTAAGAATGACGATAAACTTTTTCATATTTCGTTGCGTTTTATTTCCGGGAGCAAAAGTACACGCATTTCCAAGCCCCTGTTCCCGCTTTTAGACGAATGCCCCTTTTCCTTCGACGAATGCCCCATCAATTTGGGGATAATATTGCAAGTGTGGCTGGAATAGCGTAACTTTGTTAGTATGATAAAGCGTACCTTATTCCTTCTTTCGGTGTTCTGCTGCGTGTGCGCGCAGGCACAGGTAAACAAGTATCCGGAAAGTGTAAAACAGCTTATGGAGCAGGCCGATGCCCGGATGCTGCCGGGGCATCAGACAGCCCCCGTCATTGCCATTCCCCAGTGCCGGAATGCGGCGGAGCTGGTGCGGCTTGCTCAGAAAGCCGGTGCAAGCGCTGTCATCGTTCCCGAAACGGAGGATGCCGCCGCGCTCCGGGAGATGGCTGCCGGCTGGGACGGCGCTGCCCTTCCGGACGGATGGGTTAAGGAGGCTTCGGCCTTCAGTGTCCTTTTCTATAAGGCGGTGGCCGACAGGAATATTCCGCATACGGGGACTTCGGCCCTTTCCCAGGAGATGGACAAGGGGCTGATGCGCTACGACGGCGCCTTACCCGATATGGGAACGCTGTGCCGGAAGGCTGCTACCTACAAGAAGGCCAAGCAGTTGATGGATAGCATTCTGACTATGGACGCCCACGGCGATCTGCCGTGCTGCTACGACGAAGGTTGTGAGCTGGGCGTAAGGCAGCTGAACCAGGTAAGCCTCCAGAAAATGGAAGAAGGGCACCTGAGCAGCCGCGTGCTCATCAGCTACCAGGGGCAGAAGGGTCTGGACGACGAATCCCACGCCAAAGCCTTTGCCTACTGCGACGATATGATTGACCAGATTCTGGCCGATATTGACAAGAACAAAGACTGGTGCGGCCTGGCCAGAACCCGGGAGGACGCCATTGCGTTAAAGGCCCAAGGGAAAAAGGCCTTCTTCCTGGGAATCGAAAATGGTTACGGAATAGGAAATGATGTACGGAAAGTGGAGCATTATGCCCGTCGCGGCGTGGTGTACATTACCCTCAGCCATATGTACGACAATGCCATCTGCAACACTTCTACCCATAGTGCCGATACTACCAAGGGACTTACGCCCTTCGGCCGTGAAGTGGTTAAGGAAATGAACCGCTGCGGCATTCTGGTAGACGTTTCCCACACCAGCAGCGGTACCTTCTGGGACTGTATAGAGCATAGCACGGCTCCCATCATCTGCTCCCATTCGGGCGCCAAGGCCATATTCCCTCACGACCGCAACATCACGGACGATCAGCTCCGTGCCCTGGCCGCCAAAGACGGACTGGTGATGGTCTATATTGTTCCGGATTATATGAATCCCCAAAAGGCCAATGCCACCATAGATGACTTTATGGAGCATCTGCAGCATTGCATCCAGATAGCCGGCATAGACCACGTGGGCATTTCCTTCGACTTTGACGGCGGCGGTGGCGGCTGGGGCCTCAACGGAGACAACGACGCCATCAACATCACCGTCCGCCTCCTGGAGGCCGGTTTCTCCAACCAAGACATAACCAAAATCTGGTCCGACAACTTCTTCCGCGTCCTCTCCGCCGCCCGCCAACACTCCCAGCTGCAATAGTCGTCCCAAATAATCTCCAGGAGGAAGGGGTAGGACCGAAGGTCCGTACCCCGGGAAACCACTTCCCGGAGGAAACAGGCAATGTACATTCCTTAAAAAACACTATATTTGTAGAAACGATTTACTAACCCATGAAACTTAAGCTGATACTGATTTCGATGCTGGTTTTGTCCGGCGTGCAGGCAAGGGCGCAGAAGGCACAGAAGGCGCTGGATGTGATGAAAGAGCACGTGGACGAAATTTCCATAGACACCCGATTTACTTTCCACCAGGAATTGCGGGCTGGCAAGTACGATACCCATTTTCAGGGAGACTACTTCAATCTCCATATAATGGGTCACATTACGGACAATTTAAACATCCGGGTGCGACAGCGGCTCAACAAGAAAATTGACGAGAAGAACCCCTTCAACGCCACGGATTTCCTTTGGCTCAAGTGGCAGATCAATCCCAACTGGGCCCTTACCGGCGGAAAGCAGGCCATCCTGATTGGTGGCTATGAGATAGACTCCCCGCCCATTGACGTATATTATTACGGCGCATTCGCCAACCGCTTGTACCAGTATTATGCCTTTGGTGCAACGGCCACCTGGACTCCGGCACCGGGACAGAACATCAGCGCCCAGTTCTGCGCATCCCCCATCTCCCCCGGCACCCAGGATGCTTATTCCTATAACCTGTACTGGAACGGCCATATCGGCTCCCGTTGGAGCACTACCTGGAGTTACAACCTGGTAGAAGACGAACTTCATCGCAAAATGAACTGGTTCGCCCTGGGCAACCGCTTCAACCTGGGAAAACTGGTGGTAGACGTGGATTTCATCAACCGCGCAGCATTCGGCCAGAAAAACTGGCTGTCAGACTGGTCCATCATTGGAAAGGCCATCCTCACGCTGGGCAAATGGAACCTCTGTACCAAGGTGGGTTATGAGAGAAACAGCGCCGCCAACATAGACGCAGACGGCATATCCTACGATCTGGTGCTCCCTGCCGGCAACAATTACCTTTACGGCGGTGCCGGTGTGGAGTTTTTCCCGCTGGGCAACGAAAAGCTCCGTTTGCACGTCGCCTATTTCCGGGATAACCACGATGACCTGGACAACCTCAATATAGGTCTAACTTGGAGATTCACAATTTACAAACACTGATATGAAAAAAGCCCTCCTCCCCATCCTGATGCTCACGGCCGTAGCCTGCGGTCCCAAATGGCAGGCCCACGACGGTGACGGTTATATGTATATCACCCAGAACGGTGGTCCCACGCTGGGCTACACCGTGTCCCCCATCCTCTATGACGACGGCTACGCCTTCAAGGACCTCAACCGCAACGGCGTCATTGACCCGTATGAAGACTGGAGATTAGAGGCCCAGGAAAGAGCCAAGGACCTCGCCGGCCGCCTCTCCATTGAGGAAATCGCCGGCCTGATGCTGTACAGCAGCCATCAGTCCATCCCCGGATCGGCCTATGGACGGGGTCAGGCCACCTATACCGGCAAGACCAATACCCACTCCTGGGATATGACGGACCAGCAGATGAAATTCCTCAAGGAAGATAACCTGCGCGCCGTGCTGGTAACCACGGTAGAGAGCCCCGAGGTAGCCGCCCGCTGGAACAACGAGGTGCAGGCCTATGTGGAAGGCTTCGGCCAGGGAGTCCCCGCCAACAACTCATCGGACCCCCGCAATGAGACCGCCGCCACGGCCGAATTCAATATGGGCGCCGGCGGAAAGATTTCGATGTGGCCCACCACCCTGGGTATGGCCGCCACCTTTGACCCTTCGCTGGTGAAGGAGTTTGGCACCATTGCCTCGCAGGAATACCGCGCCCTGGGCATTGCCACGGCCCTGAGCCCGCAGATTGACCTGGCCACCGAACCCCGCTGGAGCCGCTTCAACGGCACCTTCGGAGAAGACCCCGACCTGGATACGGATATGGCCCGCGCTTATGTAGACGGCTTCCAGACCTCCGACAACGGTAGCTGGGGCCTGCAGAGCGTCAACGCAATGGTCAAGCACTGGCCCTCCGGTGGCCCCGAGGAAGGCGGCCGTGACGCCCACTTCAACTACGGCAAGTATGCCGTGTATCCCGGCAACAACTTTGAGGATCACCTCAAGGCCTTTACGGAAGGCGCCTTCAAGCTGGAAGGCGGCACCGGTAAGGCCAGCGCCGTGATGCCCTACTACACCATCTCCTACGGCATTGACCCCTCCGGAGACAATGTGGGCAACAGCTACAGCAAATACATCATCACAGATCTGCTCAGAATCAAATACGCCTACGACGGCGTAGTGTGCACAGACTGGAACATCACCTACGACAACAGGGCCATCGAGAGCTTTGACGGCAAGTGCTGGGGCGTGGAAGGCCTCTCCGTGGCCGAGCGTCACTACGAGGTTCTCAAAGCCGGCGTGGACCAGTTTGGCGGCAACAACGACAAGGGCCCCGTGCTCAAGGCCTACCAGATGTGGGTGAAGGAGTTTGGCGAGGAAAGCGCCCGCGAGCGCTTTGAGGCCAGCGCCGTTCGCCTGCTTATGAACAGCTTCCGCACCGGTCTGTTCGAGAACCCGTACACTGACCCTGCCAAGGCCACGGAAGTGGTGGGCAATCCGGAATTTATGAAGGCCGGCTACGAAGCCCAGCTCAAATCCATCGTGATGGTCAAGAACCACGGAAACGTACTGCCCAAGAGCGGCAAGCCCAAGGTATTCGTCCCCCAACGCTTCTATCCGCAGACGCCCGGTATGTTTGGCCTGTCTATGGGTCCCGAGGCCCATTGGGACTACCCCATTGACCGCGCTCTGGTAGAGAAATACTACGATTGGGCCGAAAGTCCCGAAGAGGCCGATTTTGCCCTGGTACTGGTGCGTGAGCCCCAGCCCGGCAGCGGCTACGACGTGAACGACCGCAAGAAAGGCGGCAACGGCTACGTGCCCATCAGCCTGCAGTACAGACCCTACAAGGCCGAATTTGCCCGTGCTACTTCCATCGCAGGCGGAGACCCCAAGGAGCTTTTCACCAACCGCACTTACAAAAACAAGAGCGTCAAGACCCTCAACGAGACAGACCTCGATCTGGTTATTGACACCAAGAAGAAGATGGGAGACAAGCCCGTGGTGGTGGTGGTGAACGTTTCGCGCCCGGCCGTTCTCTCGGAGATGGAGCCCTATGCCGATGCTATGCTCCTTACCTTCGGCGTGCAGAACCAGGCCGTTCTGGATATTGTGAGCGGTGCCGCGGAGCCTTCGGCCCTTCTTCCTATGCAGATGCCCGTCAATATGAAGACGGTGGAAGAGCAGTGCGAAGACGTGCCTCACGATATGATTCCCCTGGTGGATGCCGACGGCAACGCCTGGGACTTTGCCTTTGGTCTTAACTGGTCCGGCGTCATCAAGGACGAACGTACCCAAAAATACGCAAAATGAGAAAGTTAGTACTCCCCTTCCTGCTGCTGGCCCTGGCTGCCTGCACTCAGAATAATACCGTCCTGACCGTTGAAGGCGGAAAGGTCCAGGGCGTTCCCTCCGAGGCCGCCGGCGTTACCGTCTTCAAGGGCATTCCCTATGCCGCCGCTCCGGTGGGAGACCTCCGCTGGAAGGCTCCGCAGCCCGTTGTAGCCTGGGAGGGGGTGAAGGTCTGCGATACCTTCGGCCCCATTGAACCCCAGCCCGGCAACAAGCCCGGCACCTTCTATGGAGACGAGTTCTACTGGATGGGCACGCCCGAAGAGAACGAAGACTGCCTGTACCTCAACGTCTGGGCCCCTACAGAAACTCTTGGCAAGGACGCCAAACTGCCCGTGGCTATGTGGATCCACGGCGGCGCCTATATGAACGGCTACGGCTACGAGGTAACTATGGACGGAGATAAATGGGCCGAAAGGGGCGTCATCCTGGTGACCATCAACTACCGGATGGGCGCCTTTGGCTTCCTGAGCCACCCCGAACTCACGGCCGAACAGGGCCAGAGCGGCAACTACGGAACTATGGACCAGGCTGCTGCCTTGAAGTGGGTCAGCAACAACATCGCCGCTTTTGGCGGAGACCCTTCCAAGATTACCGTCTTTGGACAGAGTGCCGGCGCTATGAGCGTGAAGACCCTGCTGGTCTCTCCCCTGTCAAGGGACATTATGGCCGGAGCCATCATCCAGAGCGGTGGCGGACTCTCTACCCGCGGACTCACCCCGGACGGCTCCCAGGCTCAGTTTGACGCTATGGGCAAGGCCGCTATGGACAAGGCCGGACTCACCACCCTCGCCGCTATGCGCGAAGCCAGCACGGAGCAGATCCGTGCCGTGCAGGGCTGGTTTATGCCTCATCCGGACGGCAAAGTGGTTACCGAGAGCTTTGAAGAGTCGTTCTTTAACGGCTCCATTGCCCAGGTACCTATTATGATAGGTTACAACAAAGACGATATGGGAGGCCTGGGAGGAGAAGCCGTAGACCGCTTCTGCGCCCTCCGCGACTCCCTGGGCTGCCCCGTGTACGAGTACGAGTTCCTGCGCGAACTCCCCACCGACGAAGCCCATCCGGCCTCTGCCGCGGGCGCCTTCCATTCGGCCGAACTCTGGTATGTCTTTGGCACGCTCAGCCGCAGCTGGCGCCCCTTCACCGAGGCCGACCACGCCCTCAGCTCCCGTATGCTGGACGCCTGGACCGATTTCTGCAAATTCGGCAACCCCGGCTGGCCCGCCTACAAGCAGAACGAGCCGTTTAAAGAGACTTTTGATGTAGAGTAGGTCCGGTCCGTGGACGTAACCCCATCACATACTGACATTTAACCAATTACCCCCTGGTCTCCACGACTAGGGGGTAATTGGTTATTATGCTAACAATCAGTCTATTATGTCCACGAGGTTTATCGTATGGTGAGCTGTACAGACTGCGTGTCGCGGCTGTTAGGGCCCGTCATAATTTCAAAATCACCCGGTTCACAAACCCATTCCAGCTCGTGGTTGTAGTAGGAAAGGTCATCGGCCGTAAGCGGGAAGTCCACCGTCACGGACTCCCCGGCGGGAATAAATACTTTCCTGAAGCCTTTGAGTTCCTTCACGGGACGTGTGGAGGTGGCGTAAATGTCGTGGATATAGAGCTGCACAACCTCATACCCATCCCGCGTTCCCGTGTTGGTAACCGTGACGGATGCCGTTACAGAGCCATTCAGAGGCATTTCGGCAGCACTCAGTACCGGCGCAGAATAGCTGTAGGTGGTATAACTGAGACCATATCCGAAAGGATATAGCGGGCCATTGATCTCGTCCAGATAGGCCGAAACAAACTTTTTGAAAGGAGCGTAGTCCGACTGCGGACGGCCGGTGTTCTTGTGGTTGTAGTAAAGTGGCAGCTGTCCCACCGAACGGGGGAAGGAAGTGGTGAGCTTGGCCGAAGGATTCACATCCCCGAACAGGACATCGGCAACAGCGTGTCCACCCTCGGAGCCGGGACTCCAGACATTCAGAATGGCATTCATGGAAGCGTCTTCCTCTACCAGCGTAAGGGGCCGACCGGTAACCAGGACCATCACAACCGGTTTTCCCGTGGCCTTGAGGGCCTTCAGCATTTCACGCTGCGCATCCGGAAGGGAAATATCCGTGCGGGACGCAGCCTCGCCGTTCATGCTGTCGGTTTCTCCCACACAGGCTACAACCACATCGGCCTCTCTGGCCTTGGCTACGGCCTCGGCAATCAGGCGCTCCTGTGGTACGGTATGAACAGGATCACCCACAAAGCCCGGCATAAAGGAACGGGCCATTCCGTAGCGAACTGCCTCCTCGAGATCCTTATCCAGGAACAGCCAGCTGCCCTCAGCATACGTAGCGCTCACTACCTCGGCGATGCCGTCATAGAGGGTCACACACTCCCCGCTATGGCTCCCGGTGCTCCATGAGCCGGCGAGGGCCTGGGCATTTTTGGCCAACGGGCCCACTACGGCCACGCGGGCGTTCTTGGAAAGCGGCAGCACACCGTCGTTTTTCAGAAGCACCTGACATTCGCGGGCCACTTCGCGGGCGACAGCCCTGTTTTCGGCCGTGTATATTTCACTTTCGCGGGAAGGGTCCAAGTACTTATAGGGGTCCTCAAAAAGGCCCAATTTGTATTTGGCTTCCAGGATGCGGCGGCAGGCCCGGTCAATATCGGCCTCCTTGATGCGCCCTTCCTTTAGGGATTTCTCCAGCGTTCCCACAAAGCCGTCGGCGTTCATATCCATATCCAGGCCGGCCTGCAGCGACCGGGCCGATACCTCCTGAAGGTCTCCGATTCCATGGGCGATCTGCTCCGAGACGGAAGTATAGTCGCTTACGATGAAACCGTCAAACCCCCAGCGGTCCCGCAGCAGTTCGGTAAGCAAGTAGTGATTCATGGAGGCCGGAATACCTTCGAACTCGTTAAAGGAGCTCATATAGCTGCCTGCACCGGCATAAGCAGCCTGCTGATACGGCCGCATATAGCCGTTGAGTGCCTCCTGGCGGCTCAGGAACACGGAGTTGTAGTCACGGCCTGCCTCAGCTCCACCATACAGGGCATAGTGCTTCACGCACGCCATCACGTGGTGGTTGTCCAGGCTGTTGTCCGGCCCCTGATAGCCACGGACATAGGCTTTGGCTACTTCGCCACCCAGGAAGGGGTCTTCACCGGCTCCTTCCACAATTCGGCCCCAGCGGGCATCCCGACAGATATCCACCATAGGGCTATATACCCAATTGATGCCCGAGGCCGATGCTTCCGTAGCGGCAATGGAAGCCGTCCTCTCTATCAAGTCCATATCCCAGGAGGTGGACAGAGCCAGCGGCACCGGGAAAATGGTCTGGTAACCGTGGATCACATCCTGGCCAAACATAAGGGGAATCCCGGCGCCACTTTTCAGCGCCTCCTCCTGCATCAGTTTCAGATATGGTACGTTCCCGCTGCCGTACAGGGCCCCCATCTTGCCTTCGCGAACCGCCTGTAGGTTGGCGTCATCGTCGCTCAGTTTCATCCCGGTAAGGGATCCGGATACAGAATGGAGATTAAGCTGACCGATCTTTTGTTCCAGTGTCATTCGGTCCATCAGGTCATCGATGAACCTGTCCATCGATGACCGGGCCGCGCAACCTGATATCAGGCACACAGCCAACAATAATGTGGTTTTCTTCATACCACAAAGTTAGTACTTTTTCTTCGTGGGCGCAACCCTCTGACTCATTGAATATTAGTCACCTTCCTCCCACCTTTCCAAAGTAGTGGAAGAATCTTTAAGTGTCAATCACACAGCAACTTACACCCACGGCCGTTTTTACATCGGCCTTGCTATTCTCGTTAATTATTCTCAACTTTGAGTGCGCGCTAAGGATGACCCTAATAACAATTTAGGTAACTTTGTTATGAAAAGTCGTTCTTATCTTCCCTCTGCTCTTAATCACTGCTATCAGCGCACATTTGGGCACGGCGTTCTCTTTTACACGGTACGAGACCATCTGGTTTTCTTCACCGTCTTCTGCACTATGGCCCGGCGACATCAGGTACGTGTTCTAAAACTGGTCCAGATGCCGGACCACACCCACCACTCCACTTTTGCTAAAAGCCTAGAGCAGTTGAGAGCTTTTCAGCGAGACTATACTTCGGCCTTTGCCAAGGAGTACAACCGATCCTTCGGATTGAGCGGACCAGTCTTTGAGACGCCCTTCAGTTCTGCCCCAAAATGCAGCGACAAAGAGATTAGAAGCAATCTTATCTATTTGGATAACAATCCCGTGGAACGCAAATTAGTAAGACAGGCCGAGGATTACCGATGGAACTACCTGGCCTATACACAAAGTAAACATCCTTTCTCTGAAAAGATCCGGCTCCGCTTTGCCTCCATGCCTCTGCGCAGGGCAATAAAAAGAGTTACCTTCTTAAGATTGCAGGGCCGATACCTGACCTATCCCCTGCTGGAAAGACTGTTTGACTCCCTTCAGACCAAACAGGAAAAAGAGCAACTGACCGACTATATCATCAGCTCCTATTGGGCCCTGGACCATGCCGCTGCTATCCGTTATTTTGGCAGCTACGAGCATGAACTTACCGCAGCACACTCCACAACGGGGAGCGAGTATGACATAACGGAGGGTTTTATAGGGAAATCAGATACCCACTATGCCAAACTCACCGCCCTTGTTCTCAAAAAAGGCCGGTTCAAAGATATTCACGAGATTCTGCGCCTGTCAGAGGATGAAAAGTACCGTCTGTTGGAAACACTCCGACAAGAATCCGCCGCTCCTGCTAAACAAATCCGTGCCTTCCTTCACCTACCCGTGGACATAAAGCAGTGATTTACTTAAAATTACGCAATTTCCCCCTAGTCTTGGGGACCAGGGGGAAAATACTTAAACGTCAACAAGACAGACAGTTACATCCACGGCACGCAGAACTACAGGGCCGGGAGGAGGTGATTCCAGATGAGATTGATCTCCTGCTGCATATTCTGGATGTTGGCGGTGGTAACCACTACGGCATCCTTATCGGGAATCACTATGATGTACTGACCGTTGGCACCGTCGGCCCGGAAGGCGTTGTGACGGCAACGCCACATCTGATAGCCGTAACCCTGCACCCAGTCGCTCTTTTCGGGGCTGAAGTAGGTGATTTCGGGACGCTGGGCCACCAGTTCCTTCATACGGCGCTCGTTGATGCCGGCGTTCACGGACGGAACCTGGTTCTTGGACATCTCGGCCACCCAGGAGGCGGGAATGACCTGCTTTCGGCCATACTTGCCTCCATTCAGGAGCGTGAGGCCCATACGGGCCAGGTCTTCCGTGCGGAGATACAGGCCCCAGCCACCGGCGTTGACGCCGGCCGGGCTTTCCTGCCAGAAGGGCTTTTCAATGCCCAGGGGCTGCCAGAGGCGGGTTTCCAGATAGTCAACCACTTTCTGGCCCGTGACTTTCTGAACGGCGGCGCTAAGCACATAAGTACCCAGGCTGTTGTAGCAGTAGCAGGTGCCGGGCTCGTAGTCTATGGGCCACTCCATGAAGGCCTTGATCCAGTCTCCTTCACCGCTGCGAACCGCATAAGTGGGGTCTGTTCCGTGACCGGAGTTCATAGTGAGAAGATGCCTTACCGTAACCTTGGGAAGCCACTCCTGCGGTTCCTGAGGAACACTTTCGGGGAAGAGGTCCACCAATTTGTCATCGAGGCTCAGCAGACCTTCCGAGATGGCAAAGCCCACGGCCGTGGACGTGAAAGTCTTGGAAACGGAATTGAGGATATGGGCCGTATCCGGCACAAAGAACTTCTCTTCCAGTACCTTTCCGTGCTGGAGAACCATTACGCTATGAAGGTCTTCCAGACTGTCTTCCACAGCCTTCAGATAGGACTCAAAGGCCTTATCCATTTTGGCCGAAGCCTCCCCGCGCGGCAGCGGGCTGTTGGGGTTGCCGCAAGCCATCACAAGGGCAGCCATAGTAGCAAACAAAAGAATCTTTTTCATAACTACTGCATTTTTCTGAGTCTGACGTCTACACCGGGAAGGGCGGTGGGCATACCGGAAACATCCGTAGAACTGAAGTGATAAGGAATGAACACCTTGGGCTGAATGATCTTGACTGCATTGATGCACTGATCCACCGTCATAGTGTAAGGCAGGTTGCAGGGCAGGAAAGCCACGTCGATGTTCTTGATATTGGCCATTTCGGGGATGTCCTCGGTGTCTCCGGCAATGTAGATGCGGAAACCGCCCAGATTGAGGATGTAACCGTTGTCACGGCCCTTGGGGTGGAACTGCAGACGCTCTTGCGAATAGTTGTATGCAGGAACAGCCTCTACACTTATGTCGTCCGTGAGCTTGACCGACTCGCCGTTGGCCAGGGTCTTGACGGGTTGCTTCATCTTGGCCTTGCTCATAAGCTTGGTGCAGTTGGCGTTGGTAACGACCTCTCCGCCCAGGATGCCCAGGGCCTCCTTGTCAAAGTGGTCACCGTGCTCGTGGGTTACCAGCACGTAATCGGCCTCGGGGAACTCCTCGGCGTAGTTGGTGGCCTTGGGTCCCAGGTTCACTACAGGGTCCACCTGAATGGAGAGACCCTTATAGGAGATGGCCAGGGAGGCGTGCTTGATGAGGTAAATCTCTACCGGAGAACCATCGCTGGTGCAGAAGCGCTCCACCTCATAGGTGGTAACGGGCACACCGGCGTTCTTCCAACCGTTGAAACCGTCCTTGAGGTTGAATACCATATAAGACAGGCTGTCCAGCACCTGGGCGGCTTCGGCGCTGCGGCGGCCCCTGCGGCAATAGATGAGAACGGGGCGCTCGGGATCCAGGGCCTCCTGAGCGGCTTCCGTGAAGCCTTCTTCCAGCCAGTCGATATTGATGGCGCCGGGGATGTGTCCCTCTGCAAATTCCTGCGGCGTGCGCACGTCCAGCAGCTGGACGGTGCCGTCCGTGGTTAGCTTGCTGTGGAAGGCTTCCACCGACAGATCCTTGTAACCTTTGCAGGAGAACAGGCCCAGGAGGGATAACAGAGCCATAATGGTGAGCTTTTTCATATCAAATACATTAACAACGTCTCACAAATATAGTGATTTTTAAACAATTACCCCCTAGCCTTAAGACCAGGGGGCAAGTTGATTAACTTAAAACTCTTCCTGTTCCATATCCTGGATGGCGGCTAGCGCACGGCTGCCGGGCTCGAAGTCCTGGAACAGGTACTGGGCAAAGATGGTGAGATAGATTCTCCAGTTGCGCCAGATGTGACCGCCTTCGGATTCGTAGAGGGTCACGGGGTAGCCCATCTTGTCGCAGTATTCTTTGAGTTTCTTGGAGTTGACCATCACGCCATCGGCCTTTCCGCAGCCAATCCAGTAGAGCTTGGGCTTGGCGGCAAATACGGCGGCCAGGGCTTCCTCATTGCCTTCCGGAACGGCTACGCCCGAGAACAGACCCACATAACCGAACTTGCGGGGATAATGCATGGAAAGCATGCAACTCTGGCGGCCGCCCATCGACAGACCGGCCACGGCGGTGTTGGAGTAGCCCTTGGCCACGCGGTAGTGCTTCTCTACAAAGTCCATAATGTCCGGGAAGCTGTTCTCCACCTCAATGGTACTCTGGCTGCGGCTGTTGGTCATAGTGGGCTGGAACATATTCACAGCGGCACCGGGAGCGGCCTGGTTGAACCATACGCCGTTGGGCATAACCACAATCATAGGCTTGGCATAACCCTCCGCAATGAGGTTGTCCATAATCTGGGCGGTACGGCCCAGGTCGGCCCAGGCATCTTCGTCACCACCGGAGCCGTGCAGCAAGTACAGAACCGGATAACGGTCCAGGCTGTCTTCGTAGCCGGCCGGGGTGTAGATGGTGAGGCGGCGCTGGCTGCTGAGGGTGGGGCTGTTGTACCAGACGTGGGACACGGAGCCGTGCGGCACGTTCTGAACTTCATAATACCAGCCCAGGTCTCCGGGCTCGGCGCTCAGGGTAAAGACATTGGTCCAGGTGGCCACGTCTCTGATCTGATAGATATTGGACGGGTCCATCACCTTCTTGCCATCTACAAGCAGGGAATAGGAATACAGCTCACCTTTCAAAGGGGCCGAAGTATAAGTCCAGATGCCGCCGGGGCCTTCCTGCAGGTCTGCAACGCCGGGTGCATCGTACACCATCTTGCGGTCTCCCAGGTCAATCTCGATGGGACGGGTGGGGAGGAAGTCTCCGGTCACCTGCACCGTAATGGCCTTGGGATTCTGATAACGGAACGTAACGGAATGGTCCGGATTGATTTCCGGAGAAACCAGGCCCGTGCCGGGGCCCAGAGCCTGCTGGGCCGAAAGAGCCAGGGAGCAACCCAGAAGGAGGGGAAGTGCAAGGATACGTTTCATATAGGTAGTGTTATTGGTTTGGCTAACGGTTATCCAAAGATAATCAATTCCCAGCATTTTCCAATCTCTTTGAACAAACGAAAAAACATTTGAACGGGCGGCGTAGAAGAAACCCCCAAATACTCCGTACCTTTGTACAAACACTAAAATCAACAATGAAAAGAATTCTTGTAGCAGTTGCAGTCCTTGCCGTGAGTCTCTCGGCATCGGCCCAGGGTTGGATGCGCCAGCCCACTCCCAATGACACCCTCCGCAGCACCATCGTGCTTCCTAACGGAAATGTTATGTTCCAGATTTATGCCCCCAAGGCCACTCAGGTAGCCGTTTCCGGCGACCTCCCCTGGGACAAGCCCATCAAGTTTGTCAAGCAGGAAAACGGCGTATGGCAGGGCATCTGCGAAGGCCTCGCAGACGGTTGCTTCCGCTACAGCTTCAACGTTGACGGCGTAAAGGTACAGGACCCCAAGGCTCCCCTGAGCGCCGAGCAAGCCAGCATCCTCACCAAGGGTGAAGGCTACATCAAGAATGTTCCCCACGGCGCCGTGGCCCAGCGTTTCTACTGGTCCGAGACCCTTGGCGAAATGCGTCGCCTGCACGTCTGGACTCCCGCCGGCTATGAAAAGAACGCCGACAAACTGCCCGTGCTCTACCTCATCCACGGTGGCGGAGACAACGACGCCTCCTGGCCCGGTGTAGGTGCCGCCGGCTGGATTCTGGATAATCTTCTGGCCGAAGGAAAGATGGTTCCTATGGTGGTTGTAATGCCCAACGGCACCATCACCAGCGTTCCCAACGAGGTTCCCCCGTTTGCCCAGGATATGGTTACCTCCATCATCCCCTTCATCGAGGCCAACTACAATGTCCTCACGGACAAGGCCCACCGCGCCGTTGCCGGTCTCTCTATGGGCGGTATGGAAACTATGGAAGTGGCTTTCACCCATCCCGAGCTGTTTGACTACGCCTGGGTGCTGAGCTCCTCTTTCCAGCCCGGTCAGGATCCCGCAGCCGAAAGCGCCCGTCTGGGTGTCAAGAAGAACGTAGCCAAGCTCAACGCCTTCAAGAAGCTGGTCTTCACCCAGGGCGGTCCCGCCGACATCGCTTACAACAACTGCAAGAACACCCGTGCCCAGCTGGACAAGGATGGTCTCAAATACGAATATATGGAGAACGCACAGGCCGGCCACAGCTGGGCCACCTGGCGTGCAGACCTCCAGACCCTCGCTCCCACGCTTTTTAAGTAATAATCAAACAATAACCTTTTTATGAAGAAATCACTACTAATCCTGACCTCTGCCGCCGTCCTGGCGGTAGCTTGCGGCGGTGCCCAGTCCCCCCAGGACAAACTCACCGTAAACGACAAGAAGATCAATGAGATCATTGCCCAGATGACCCTGGAAGAAAAGGTGAATATGCTGCACAGCAAGACCAATATGTCTTCTGCCGGCGTGGAGCGCCTGGGCATTGCAGACATGAACTACGCCGACGGTCCTTTCGGCATCCGTGAGGAAGGTGTTCCCAACGGATTCCAGAGCGCCGGCTGGACGCTGGACAGCGCCACCTACTTCCCTACCGGAAGCGCCCTGGCCGCTACCTGGAGTGAAGAACTCGCTTACAAGTACGGTACCGGAATGGGCAAGGAAGCCCGCCTCCGTGGCAAGGACGTCATCCTGGGCCCTGCTGTGAACATCCAGCGCCTGCCTGTGGGTGGCCGTACCTACGAGTACCTCTCCGAGGATCCCATCCTCTCCGCTGCCCTGGCCCTGGAATACACCAAGGGTGTGCAGGACGAAGGTACTGCCGTATGTATCAAGCACTTTGCCGTTAACAACCAGGAGACCAACCGCGGCAGCGTGAACGCCATCCTGAGCGAGCGTACCCTCCGTGAGATCTACCTCAAGCCCTTCGAGCGCGCCATCATCGAAGGCGGCGCTATGAGCGTGATGCCCGCTTACAACAAGGTAAACGGCGACTACTGCTCCGAGAATGAGCACCTCCTCAACGAGATCCTTCGCGGTGAGTGGGGCTTCAAGGGCTTCACCGTATCCGACTGGGGCGGCACGCACAGCACTATGGGTGCTATGCTGCACGGCCTCAACGTCCAGATGACCGGTTCCAACTACCTGGGCCAGCCCGTCATTGACTCCATCAAGGCCGGCAAGCTCACCGAAGAAATGGTAGACGAGAAGGTTCGTCAGATCCTGCGCGTCCGCTTTGCCATCGAGCCCGTTCCCGCCGATGTAGCCAACACCGTGATGACTTCTCAGCCCGAGAGCCAGCAGATTGCCAAAGAAGTGGCCGAAAAGAGCATCGTCCTCCTCAAGAACGAAGGCAGTGTCCTTCCTCTCAAGAAAGGTATCAAGACCATCGCCGTCATTGGCCAGAACGCCGTTCTCAAGACCCAGAGCGGTGGTATGGGTGCCGGTGTCAAGGCCCTCTACGAGGTTACCCCTCTGCAGGGTATCGAGGCCCGCGCTGCCAAGGAAGGCATCGAGGTAAACTACGCCCCTGGTTACAAGAACTTCCCGGGCCGCCGCTGGGGACCCGCTCCCGCTATGCCCAACCCGCTGGAGGCTGCTGCCATCAACGAGCCCGCCGATCCTTTCCTGGTATCCGAGGCTTGCGAAGCTGCTGCTAACGCAGACGTCGTGATCTTCTTCGGCGGTACCAACAAGAGCATCGAGACCGAAGGCTCCGACCGTCAGAACATTGACCTCCCTTGCGGCCAGAACGAGCTTGTGAAGGCCCTCAAGGCTGTGAACCCCAACCTCGTAACCGTACTCATCTCCGGTGGTCCCACCGACCTCCGCGAGCTGGAGCCCGTCTCCCCTGCCATCGTTCAGGGCTGGTGGAACGGTACCGAGGGCGGCACCGCCCTGGCCGAAGTCCTCTTCGGCGACATCGCTCCTTCCGGAAAGCTTCCTTTCACCTTCCCGGCCAAGCTGGAAGACTCCCCTGCTTACGCTATGGGTAACTTCCCCGACAAGAACGCCGGTGGTGACCTCTTCTCCCTTATGTATCGTCCCGACGTGATGAAGATGAGCCGTGAAGAGCGCCAGAAGCTCATTGACTCTATGCCCAAGCCCGAGGCCCGCTATACCGAGGAATTCTATGTAGGTTACCGCTGGTTCGACACCAAGAACGTGAAGCCTATGTATGCATTCGGCCACGGCCTCAGCTATGTTACCTTTGAGTATGACGACCTCAAGGCCGTTGCCGGCAAGGACGCCATCAAGGTTAGCTTCAAGCTGGAGAATGAGGGTGCTATGCCCGCCGACGAAGTGGTCCAGCTCTATGTGACCCGCATTGACTCCCAGGTTGAATGGCCCACCAAGGAACTCAAGGCCTTCCAGCGCGTAAGCCTTGGCGCCGGCGAGACCAAGGTGGTGAACCTCGAAATCCCCATGAAGGACCTCCGCTACTGGAACGAGGCCACCAATGCTTGGGATCTTGAGCACGGCAAGCTCCAGCTCCTGCTGGGCTCCGCCTCCGACGACATCCGCGAAACCGCCGAAGTCACTATCTAACATGAAGAAATTAATGGTTATTGGGGCCGTCATGCTCGCCGCAGCATGCGGTCCCAAACCTTCTGCCCAAGTAGAGAAGGTAGAAATCTGCACAGAAGTGGGAGACTATGGCATGCTGGTAGACGCTATCGAGATTACCGTAGCCAACCCCCGCTCCATCAAAGGCCTCACTGCGGCCGACTTTAACCTGATCAACAATACCTCCGGTGCCTTTGTGGACGCTGCCACCGGCAAGTCCCCCGAGGCCTACGAGGATGACGGAATCAGCGTTTCCCGCAAGGGCAACGTGCTTCGCATCGAAGCCAAGCCTTTTGGCAAGAATGGCAAGATGGAAGGCTTCTTCAAACGCCTGCCCTGGGAGCTCCAGTGCGCCCTGGATTCGGCCCTTAATGTAACGCCGGACAAGGTTTCTGGCGAACATATCGCCGTTCTGGACGACTGCATCCACGGAGAATTCTCCTTTGGCGGTCTTACCCGCGAGTACATGCTGCACCTACCCAAGGACGCCCAAGGAAACGTCATTGAGAACGTTCCCCTGCTGGTGTGGCAGATTGGCGGCGGCGAGTATAACAAGGATATGATGACGGTGGCTACGGCCAACCGCTGCCTGGTGTCCCTGGCCAAGGAAGGCGTTCCCTGCGCCGCCCTGGTCTTTGCCCTGGCCAACCCCAACTACTCCTACAGCGCTTCCCTCTTCCCCGAGAAGATTGAGCTCATTGACCGCAACAATGCCCTGCAGATGGCTTTCATAGACACCCTCATTGCCGAAGGTAAGGTAAATGGAGACAAGCTCTTCTGCGCCGGCGCCTCCTCTGGCGGCGGCTGCACGATGCGCTTTATGATGCAGTTCGCAGACCGCTTCAAGGCCGCCATCCCCTGCTGCGCTATGGACCCTATCATCCCCATCCACCAGGTGGAGGAGAAGTATCCCGGCCAGTTCACGGACGACGTAGAGAAGGTCTGGAAAGGCAACTGCGTATATAAATGGAATGGGGCCGATATGGAGCTCTCCCCTATGGATATCGAGGCCTTCGTGAAGCTTCCTATGTACTTTGTGCACGCCGAGACCGACAGAACCTGCAAGGTGGCCAGCACCTACGCTTACAGCGAAGCCCGCAAGCGCCTAGGCGCCCAGGACGACAAAGTCCTCATCTACTCCGACGAGGACCTGGTCAAATGGGGCGTATCCCCTATGATGGCCCACTTCTCCTGGGTCCCCCTCCTGGACGACTACTCCGAGGGCTCTCCCATGAGTTGGATGATTGCTCAGTTTTAGAAACCTTAAACCTTATTAATCTGATATGAAAAAAATCTTTGTAGCAATTGCAGCCCTGAGCATGGCCCTTAGCGCCTCTGCCCAGCAGGCTCTGTTTGGCGGCCCCTCCGTGGAGTCTCCCGTGATTAACCCCGACGGTACCGTTACCTTCCGTTTCCAGGCCCCCAAGGCCATCAAGGTAGAAGTGACCGGCGATTTCCTTCCCACCCAGAAGATGGAAGTGGAGTTTGGCGGTAACAAAATGGTTTACGATGCTCCCGGCGTGGGTGTTCTCAAAGAAGGCAAAGGCGGCGTGTGGGAATACACCACCGACTTTGTAGTGGCTCCCGACATGTACAACTACACCTTCCGTGTTGACGGCGTAAGCCAGATTGACCCCCACAACATGTGGGTCAACCGCGACGTAGCCTCCCTCACCAGCGTACTCCTGGTCCCCGCTCCCGGTGAGCGCAGCGACCTCTACGCCATCCACAAGGTTCCCCACGGCACTGTTTCCAAGGTCTGGTATCCTTCCAAGACCGCCGGCTTCGACCGTCGTCTGACCGTTTACACTCCGGCCGGTTACGAGACCTCCAAGGCCAAGTATCCCGTGCTGTACGTGCTCCACGGCATTGGCGGTGACGAAGACGCCTGGGTCACCCAGGGCCGCGCCACCCAGATCCTCGATAACCTCATCGCCCGTGGCGAGGCCAAGCCCATGATCGTTGTTTTCACCAACGGTAACATCGCCTGCGAGGCCGCTCCGCTGGAGAATGCAGACGGCTATGTGAATCCCACGATGAGCCTGCCCAAGACCATGGAAGGCACCTTCGAGTCCGCTTTCCCGGAGGTGGTGAAGTTCATCGACAGCCGCTACCGCACCATTGCCAAGAAGCAGGGCCGCGCCATCTGCGGTCTGTCTATGGGCGGTTTCCACACGCTGTACATCACCCTCAACAACCCGGATATGTTCAACTACTCCGGTATGTTCTCTGCCGCCATCGGCACCGGCTCCGAGCAGGCTGCCAGCGGTCACCCCGAGATTTACCAGAACTTCGATGCCAAGCTGGCCACCTACTTCTCCAAGAAGCCGGCCCTGCTTTGGATCGGAATCGGCAAGACGGACTTCCTCATCCAGTCCAACAACGAGTTCCGCGAGAAACTCAATGCAGCCGGCTATCCTTACAAATATATGGAAACCGACGGCGGTCACATCTGGAAGAACTGGAGAATCTATCTGAGCGAGTTTGTTCCGCTCATCTTCAAATAGAAGACAGTCACAACGCAAAAAAACCGGGCCCTGAGGGTCCGGTTTTTTTATTGTATGAATCGCTTTCCTACTTGAAGAGCAGCTGGGCGAAGGTGTTCAGATACAGACGCCAGTTCTTCCAGACGTGGGCGTCTTCGCTCACGTAGAGGGTGTGAGGCATGCCCAGGTCGGTGAGGTGCTTGTCCAGGATGAGGGAGCCCTGGTAGGCCATGGTGTCTTCCTTACCTACACCAATCCAGTACAGCTTGTAGCCGGCCTTCTTGATGCCCAGGAGATCCTGGTCCAGGTGGTCGCTCTCACGGATACCGCAGCTCAGGGGGCAGATGTAGTTGAACACGCCAGGGAAGAGGATGGTGGCGCTGGTGGTATGACCGCCGCCCATGGACAGACCGGCAATGGCGCGGCCGTCGGCCTTGGCGATGGTACGGTACTCCTTGTCAATGAAAGGAACGATTTCCTTCACCAGGGAGGTTACATAGGCGTTCTGCCACTTGGGATCCTGACGGTCCATGGGTTCGGGAGCGATACCCAGGGTGTTGGCAGCCTTCTGGTTGGGGTTACCGTTGGGCATCACAACAATCATAGGCTTGGCAAGACCCTTCTCGATGAGGTTGTCCAGGATCTGGGCGGCACGGCCCATGGAGCTCCAGGCTTCCTCATCACCGCCACCGCCGTGGAGGAGATAGAGCACGGGATACTTGGCCTTCTTGTTCTCCTCATAGCCATAAGGAGTGTAAACGGTCATACGACGGGCATAACCCAGGCTGGGGCTGTTGTACCAACGGGTGGTCACGGAGCCGTGCTGGTTGGCCTCGTAGTAGTTCTCGGAACGCTCGCCGGGGATGAAGAGCATGTTCAGGTAACGGGAACCGTCACGCTGCACTTTGTCGTTGAGGGGGTCGTTCACGGAAACACCGTCCACGATGAAGTTGTAGGTGTAGATTTCCGGTTCGGGGGCGTCGATGGTGATTTCCCAGATACCGCCGTCACCCTTCTTCATCTCTTCCACGCCGGTCCAGGGGTTGGCCATCCAGTTACCGGACAGCTGTACGCGGGTAGCGTAGTTGGCATTGAGGCGGAAGGTAACCTTACCGTCCTTTACTTCGGGAGAGACGATGCGGGGGCCGCGACCGCCAAAAGCGAAGTTGGTGAGTTCCTGAGCGCCCAGGGAGCTCAGAGCGAGGGCTGCAGCAGCCAGAATTGTTAAGACTTTTTTCATACTGTGTTTGTGTTATTAGGGGATTAGAGTTTTACGTTCTTCTTGAGACGGATGTCCTGGGAAGAGGCACCCACCTGGAGCTTCACCTTCTTGCCGGAGAAGGCCCATTCGTGCTTGTCCATATCCCAGAGCTTGAGATCATCGGCCGGGATTACAATTTCCACGTCCTTGGTCTCACCGGCCTTCACGGCTACGCGGTCAAAGCCGCGGAGGCGCTTGGAGGCCTTGTCTTTCTTGAACTTGGCGTATACCTGCACCACTTCCTCGCCGTCGCGGGAACCGGTGTTCTTGAGCTTGAACTTAACCACGTAGTTGCCGTCCTTCTTCTCCACCTTCATCTTGGAATACTTAAAGGTAGTGTAGCTGAGACCGTAACCGAACGGGAAAATGGGCTTGGCCTTGGCGTACATATAGGTGCGCCCGTTGCGGATGTCGTAATCCAGCATGTTGGGCAGGTCCAGGATGTCGCTTACCCAGGTCTGGGTGGTACGGCCGGCGGGGTTGTAGTCTCCAAAGAGGACATCGGCCAGGGCGTTACCCAGTTCCTGGCTGCAATGGGTAATGTGCACAATGCCGGGAACGTTCTTGGCCGTCCAGTTGATGGTATACGGAAAACTGGAGATGAGGGCTACAACGGTGTTGTGGTTTACCTTCCAGATAACCTTGATGAGGTCTTCGGTCTCCAGCTGGAGGCTGCGGCGGTCCAGGGCTTCGCGGCCGTCACCGGCTACAGCGCCATAAGCCCAGGGAGACTGTACGGACTGGGTATCCCAGTCGGGGCTGGTGGTGGGGTGGTTACCTACGCACACGATGCAGATATCGGCCCATTTGGCCAGCTCCTGGGCGCTGCCGTCGGAGTCCCAGCGCTGGAACCTCACTTCAACGTCAGTCCCCTCCACTTTGGCCTTGATGCCTTCCAGAGGGCTCACGCGATAAGCGGGAAGGGCGCCGTACCAGTCCTTGAGGACTTTTTCGGCCCTATTACCAAATACGGCAATCTTCTTGACCTTGTTCTTGTCTATGGGGAGGATGTTGCCCTGGTTCTTGAGCAGCACCACCGACTTCTGGGTTACCAGACGGGCCTTGTCCTTGAACTCCTGACGCTCCCAGGGAATGTCTTCTTCGGAGCCGAAGTCCTGCTGGTCGTAGGGGCACTGGGCGTCCATCAGGCCCAGGCGCAGCATGGTGCGGAGGTTGGCCTTGGTGCGCTCGTTTACCACTTCCTCGGAGAGGAATCCGGCGTCCCAGGCGGCCTTAACCTGCTCAAAGCGGGAGTCGATGAAGCGGGACAGACCGGCATCCAGAGCCATCTGGATGGCCTCGTTCACGTCCTTGGCATAGGCGTGCATCTGAGGCATATACATAAACGGAAGGGCTCCGGCATCATCTACGATGGTGCCTTTCATGCCCCACTCTTCAATGAGGATATTCTTAATAAAGTCGTTGGCAATACAGGGGACGCCGTTGTAGGCGTTGTAGGCGGTCATCAGGGACATGGAACCGGCCTGTGCGCCTTTCCAGAAGCCATAGCTGTAGTATTCGCGGAAGAGCTTTTCGTCAAAACGGGAATCGGTCTTGTAGCGGTTGTCCTCGTTGCTGTTGGCCAGGAAGTGCTTCATGAGGGCAGCTCCTCTCCAATACGTAGGATCGTCTCCCTGGATACCCTTTACCTCGGCAGCCACCAGCTGGCCCACCAGGTAAGGATCCTCACCAAAGCTCTCCTCGGTACGGCCCCAGCGGGGGTCACGGGCCAAGTCTGCATTGGGAGCCCACAGGATGAGACTCTTGTAGGGAGCATCCTTGGAATAGAAACGGGCCTCGTAGGACATCACGTCACCTACGATCCAGGCCATTTCGCGGTCCCACGTCTCACCTACACCGTAAGCCTGAGGGAAGGCGGTACTGTTGGTATACTTGGGCTTGGGACGTCCGGGCCAACCGCCGCCAAACTGGCCGGCGTTGCCCAGGTTGGGAAGTTCGGCGTCACCGCCGCGTACGATGCCGTGGATAGCCTCCGTAGCACCGGGGTTGGCAATACCCAGACGGGGTACGCCCTGACCCACGATGGTTCCCAGTTTTTCCTCAATGGTCATGAGGGAAATAGCATTATCCAGGCGCTCATCCTCAGAGAGTTGCGTGTTCTGGAAGGGATAATCCTGTGCAAACAAAAGCAGCGAGACGAGCAGCAGGAGGGAGGTGCATGCGATTCGTTTCATATCGGATTGTTTACGTGTTATCAATTACATAGTTAAAAAACAGAGGGGAAAAATGCTTCCCCTCTGTTCAAATCTTTTCCTTTATTTATTTGGAAATCTTGGCGACAAACTCGTAGTCAGGTCCTACGAACTTATACACACTGTCAGCCAGCTTGGTCACCACGACCGTCACACCGGGGACTACAAGCTCTTTCACACCACTCTTCATCACGTATGAACCTCCGCCGATACCCCAGTCAGGGAACTCCCAGCCGTTGCACAGCATGCCGGGTTCGGCGGCGTACTCCGTGCTCACGAAGGGACCTTCAATATCGTCACCGGTAGCAGTCAGTAGCTCGAAGTAGGCGACGACATCCTCTCCCTCACCGATGGTGATGGAGTGCTTGTCCACGCCATTGCCATTGTCGGTAATGACATCCTTTGCAGGAATAGCGTCGTCGATATCACCGCCGGGGACATAGTTGGGGCCTGCGGCAGGATAGTCGAAGCCAGGGCCTGTAAAGCTGAAGGCACCGGTGCCAATCTGAGTAACAGAAACCGTCACACCAGGATCGATAAACTGTTTTTCGCCATTCACAATGTAGTAAGAACCGCCAGAGAAACCCCACTGAGGGAAATTAAAGCCATTGGCCAGCTGACCTACTTCATGAGCATACTCAGTAGAAACATAATCGCCTTCAACCAAGTCGGTAGATCCTTCCAAAAGGATGAATTCCAGATAAGCCACTTCCTGGTCATCAGCATCGGTAACGATGATAGGATACTTCTTCACACCAGCCACCACTTCGCCAGTCTGAGTAGAGCAGGCAGTGGGCTCACCAATGGTATACTTATGGGTAGGAGCCACAGGGCCAACGGGCTTCTTAGGTCTGGTAAGGGCCGGGATAGCGCCTTCGAAGAGAACCTCGGTGGGATAATCCAAACCCCAGAAGATGGTCCAGATAACAACATCCTTGTCATCAACCTTCTCTTCGCGGCTGGTAACGGTAATAAGGCCGTCCGTGATCTTCTTGAGAGCAGTAGCCTTACCATCACCTACCTCAAACAGGCAGGTTCCCCAGTTGAGGCCCCAGTCACCCATGTCAGGGTTGTCCCAACCGATGCCAAATTCACCGGCATTCACAACACCACCTTCAGCGCAGGGATGGTAAACGCCATCGGCCAGATAACCATCTGCGCTATACAGGTCAAGACCAAGGTAGTAACCTTCGCCTTCCCAGATAGTGCTCCAGGTCTGATAATCAAACGAGGAAGAAATACCGTCAGTAGCCAGCTGCATGGTAACAATACCTTCACCCTTCTGGGCGGACAGCACCTCAGTAAGTTCAAGCGGATCGGGATCCGGTTCAAAGTTGATATCACCGGAGAAGAAGTAGGTCTTACCTCCTGCTACGGCAGTAATCTGATAGTTGGAGCCTTTCTTGTTAACCAGGATATAACCCTCCAGGCCAAGGGAAGTACCATTGACCTTGGTGGCTTCCACTACGGCGTTTCCAATCTTGGAAGTAACAGCCGGGCTAAAGACATACTGACCGGGAGCCAGGAAGTAATCGTAACCAATCAGAGTAGTGGTCAGAGTACTGCCATTACCGCTGAGGGTCAGATCGAAGTAACGTCTGTCAATAGACCACGTAGCTTCAACATCATCGACTTTGTTGAGCACAACGGCATCGGCCGGCACCGTATACATATCCTCGATTCTGTTGACCGTGGTAGGACCTTCCTTGGTGCAGGAAAGCACCAAGGCAAGGCCAAGAACCAGTAAACTAGTTATTTTCTTCATAATCAAGTCTTTCTTTAGGATTTACCACTCAACCTGGTCCCACTCAACTTCCGTAATGGTGGAGAAGTCGGCAGAAACCTTAAAGATGGGAGAGAAATTGTAGTACTTGTCAGAAGCCTGGTTGTAACCATTACCCTCGGCCATGGCGGCGATACGGAAATAGCGGTCCTGAGAAGCATACTTGAACAAATTGGCATTCTCGGCAGCCTGGGTGTCAATCTCCAGGGTGATGAGTTCACCGGGATTAACATCCTTGGCCTTGGCACCCTTATCGTCTTTGGCCAGGTTCATAGCATTAGCACCCACGAAGAGCTGCGTATTACCGGAAAAGACCACATTGGAAATCTTGTTGGCGCGGGCAGGATCACCCAGCTCCACATAGAAAGTGGCAACCATCTTCTTGGTAGCAGCGTTATAGGTAATCTTGGGATCCTTGATGCGGCAGAACGGGAGCACACCAAGATTCATGACATTCTTGCCCTCTTTAAGAACAAAGGTGTTCTTGTCTGCATCCGGCTCGTAGCAAGGAAGCTTTTTGGTAGAGTACTTATAGGTACCGGCAAATACCATGGTGTTGGTATACTGGCCGTCAAAACGGACCAGCCAGTCCTGTTCAGTGAGCTTTACGGGATAATCTGCGGGATCACCCTTCCAGGTCGGAGGGATATAGCCCAATTCGGTGACCACGATAGAACCATATTTGACGGTGGTAACCGTAGACCAAGTGGACCAGTCAAAGGAAGATGCCGTAGCAGCCTCCAGGCTCACCACTTCACCGGTCACTACATCCATCAACTTTCCGGTAATCTGGGCGTTGGGGCCGTCGTAGTTGTCCAGCTTGAACATACTGCAAGAAGCCAGCATGGTAACTACGGGAACCAGAAGTGCTATAGATTTGAATACTTTTTTCATTGCTCAATTATTTATTGTTATCCTCGATATGGTTCTTCTCGTAGTTCGGGATACCGTTATAATAGGTTCCGGAATACGAAAGGGTACCACTGTAACCCCAATACTTGGAGGTAGCAGTTACAGGGATGGAACGCAGGAAAATGTAGGATTCCTTTCCACCAGTGTAATCAAGCAGCGGGATGAGGGTGAGTTTTACACCCAGCGTTCCCTCTTCCTGGAACTCAGTGTTGTTAGGGTTATAGTAACCGCGGCGACGGTAAAGGACATTGCTCCACTTGTTCTCGAAGGGGAATTCCACCTTCCACTCATGGAGGACATTGTCCACGGTGAGAGCGACATCATCCTTAAAGCCGGCACGATGACGAACTTCGTTCAGGCATTTGGCAGCCAAAGTCTTATCACCCAGACCGCTCTCGGCAACAGCCTCGGCGTAGGTAAGGAGGATTTCAGCGTAACGGACATCATAATAAGGAGACTGTACGGAAACACTGTTGTTCTTCAGATCCACAAACTTGCGGGGGCTGAAGCAGTAGGAGTTACGGTTGTTGGCGTTCTTGTCAGTGGTAAGACCCATAAAAGCGGAGTTGTTGATACCCTTGCCGCCATAGGCCCACAGGGAGTCGTTCTGGGGAGCGCCCTTGAACGGAACACCATAGTTACCATCACCATTGGACTTGGCCGTAGGATAAACTTCCACGGTACCGTCCTTCTTAACCATACCACCCTGTATGTAGCAAGTTTCATTGCGGAAAGTAGCACCGGGATAGATAACCCATGCCTGGAAACGGGCGTCCTTGAGCTCGAAAGGCTCCGTGATCTTAGCATAGTGCTTGTAAGAAGCAACCATGTCGTCCTTCATTTCGGTTTCGGGATCGCGGAAATAAGCGGTTTCGTCACCATTTACCAGGGTCTGGATGGTACCATCCTTGCGGGCACGGTTGGTTTCATCGGTATAATAGTCATACTCGTCGGCCAGGTTGAGTGTAACAGCGTAGCTGGCTACACCGGTTCCACTGTAACCGCCCACCCACTGGTTGGGAACCCAGTTCTGGGCGCCGTTGGTATCTTCTTCATTACCGGTCTTGTAAGAGCGGCCAAAGAGGCCTTCTTCTTTATGCCAGTTCTGGAAGAGTTCGGAAAGATTCTCAACAGCAGCGGAAATGCTGGAAGGATTGGGCATGTAAAGAGCATAATCTTCGCAGTCCAGAATCTTCTTGGCAGCATCGATAGCCATCTGATAATAGCCATTGGCATCGGAAGCCTCCATTTTGGTGAGATTCTTCTGAACAGCTACCCAGTTGGGGTTAAGAGCGGCACGATACCAATACTTGCACTCGGAAGCAGCCCACAGAGCGGCGCGAGCCTTCAGAGCATAAGCGGAATACTTGGTAGCACGCATTTCCTGAGACTGCTTCTCGGGCAGAAGTGCGGCAGCCTCATCAAACTGATCCAGCACCCAGTTCCAAGTTTCCTTTTCCGTGGAACGAGGGACATAAAGCTTGTCTTCTTCGTCGGTACCATAATACTTGCTCAGGTCTTCCACTACGATGGGGACACCACCATAGACACGGACACTGCCAAAATAGTAGTAGGCACGGATGAACAGGGCCTCGCCTTTGTAACGGTCTGCCGTAGCGTCATCGAGAATGCCTTTATTGCGGCAATCTTCAACGGCCGAAAGGAAAACGTTAACGGCACGTACCTTAGTATAGTTCCAGAAACCGGACACCGTATTGCCATAGGAAGGCACGCCACGGGCATCATTGCCGAACATCTGGTTCTTATCATTATCGTTAAGACCCACACCGGGTAATTGGGAGTACAGGTCGGCCAGGAGAGCCAGGAGACCATTCTCGGACTCCAGGAGGTCGTCGGCGGCAACCTTGCTCAGGTCGCCTTCCATATTGTCAAAGAACTTGTCGCAGGAAACGAGCCCGAAAGAGAGTCCGGCAATGAGGATATATTTGAATATCTTTTTCATTTTCTTGCAGGATTAGAAGTTGAGGTTGAAGCCTATGCTGTAGGTCTTGTTAATCTGGAATTCACCACCGGCACGGCCGCTGTCGTTGGATTCAGGATCCACATACTTCAGGAGCGGGTTGCAAATAGTGAACAGGTTACCACCGTTGAAGAAAACACGGGCGCTCTTGATACCGGCCTTCCTGAGGAAGTTGGGGCTGAAGCGATAACCGAGTTCGATGGTCTTGAGACGGAGGAAAGAAGCATTCACATAGTTGTACGGCTGGTTCACGCCATAGGTAGGGCTGTTGTAGGAGCCCACCTGGCTCAGACGTACCAGGGCCGGCCAGTAACCGGACACCCACTCGGTGGAAGGATCCCAGGGATCATCACCGTAGTTTGCCACGTGATAAGCGTCGGTATAGTGGGAAGGCAGATAGTTGAGCACACCGTAACCGGCATAAGCGCTGAGGCCGTAACTCTTATACTTCATAGTAGCGCCATTGAAGAGGAGGCTGAAGTCAAAGTTCTTGTAACTGCCGCTGAAGGTGAGACCGAACTGAAGCGGCGGGTTGCCACCACCCCAGGTGTAGTATACGTCATCGGAATCGATGTAACCGTTACCGTTGCGGTCTTCCAGCTGGTATTGACCAACGATGAGGGCGCGGTTGCCTTCGTTGCTGCTAAGGGCAGAATAGAGGATCTGGCTGGAGCTGGCCTGGTCGATGGAGTTGAAGCGGCCACCGGTCCAGTGATAGGTGCTGCCACCCATATAACCGTTCCAACGGTTGAGGGTTGCGCTCTTCCAGTATTCCATCTGAGAACCGTACTGTCTGGTGTTCTCACTCTCGATATAGGTAGCGCGAGAACGGGAGAAGGTAGCGGTACCCTGGATGCGATAAGAGAAGTTACCCACGCTGTTGCGGTGGTACAGACTCAGTTCCAGACCCTGGGTCTCGCTGCGGTTGAGGTTTTCCTGAGGAATGGATACAGCATAGAAATCAGGGAGGGAAACGCTACGGGTAGCAGCGGTACCAATCATCTCACGCTTGAACCAGTCGAAGGTACCACCGAACTTGCCCTGCCACAGTTCCCAGTCCACACCGAAGTCCATCATACGGACCTTGGCCCAGGTGAGAACGGTGTTAGCTACGGAGTTGTTGGCATAACCGGTAGTGGTTTGTCCGTCGGAGAATACCCAAGCGTTACTGGATGCATAACCATTCACATAGGCATAGGGGCTACCCTGTACAGAGCCGGTGAAACCGTCGGACCAACGGAACTTGAGGTTGTTCACGAACGGGAGGATGCTCTTGAAGAATTTCTCTTCGGAGATACGCCAACCCAGGGAGTAGGACGGGAACAGACCCCAACGCTTGCCGCGCTGGAACTGATAGTTACCATCGTAACGACCCATCACTTCCACAAGGTATTTACCCTTATAGTTGTAATTGATACGGCCGATGTAACCGGCGGTACGGGAAGAACTACGGGTACCCTGGTTGTCATCACGGGATTCAAGACCCTGGTTAATAACATCGTGCGTATAGAGGAACTGGTCCTTGCTGGGGCCATAATAACGGGAGGCACCAATCATGGCGTTGGTGATGCTGGTGAGCTCGGCACCGAGCATGGCGGACACATTGTGAGCGCCACCAAACTGGCGATCGAACAAGGCCTGGATACGACCATACACGCGGGTATTGTCGTTCCACATCTCGGCATATTCGGTCTCGTTACGAGCTTCAGCCCACTTATATGCAGGCTGGTCATCCTCATAACTGTAGAGCATAAAGCTCTTCACCAGAGTACGCTGCTTGCTGCGACCAAAGTCATAAGCACCGGTAGCCTGGAACTTGAGGCCCTTCAGGAAAGGAGCATCATAAGTAAAGTCAATGGTGTTGGAGAAGTCCTTGCGGTCGGTCTTGGTGTAACCGGTAACTTCGGGATCCAGGAGGGCCACAGGATTGAGGTGCTCTTCCACATCCGTATAATGATTGGGATTGTTCTTAGGATGAACACCCACGGTAGGGTTGGACTGATAAATATAGAAGAAAATGTTCCAGTCCAGGTCAAAGTCACCCATACCAAGGTTGGAACTCTGACGGAAGCTGGTGGTATAACGCATGGTGAGTTCCGGGAGAAGCTTCACGGAAACGTTACCATTGAAACTGTAACGCTTGTAACCATAGGCGTCACCCTTCAGGATAGGGTTATCATCTGCGTAGCTACCACCGAAGTAGTAATTAACAGTATCGGTACCGCCGGTGATGGACAGATTGAACTGCTTGTTCACAGCGAACTTGCGATAAATCTCGTTGTACCAGTCGGTGTAGATGGTCTCGTGGGTCTTGCCCTGGGCATCAACCCAAGTGGGATCTCCGTTTTCGTAAGCGGCAATCTGAGCATCGGCCCAGCGGTGACCCATCTTACCTACGTCGGACATGGCGTTTTCCCACTTCATGAAGGAAGGCCAGCTTTCTACCTGACGGGGAACCACGGGAACGGCAAAGCTAATATTGGTTGAGAAGTTTACGGAAGGTTTTCTAACCTGGCCCTTCTTGGTGGTGATGAGGATCACACCGTTCTGGGCACCCAGACCGTAAATGGTAGCGGAAGCGTCCTTCAAAACGGAGATGCTCTCGATATCTTCAGGATTCAGTTCCTGGAGAACGGAGAGGTCGGTGTAAGACTCAACGTTGTTAGGGTTCTGGTTCCAGGAGGTGGACTTACGGGTACGGGTGGTACTACGGACCACACCATCCACAACAACCATAGGGGTACCGAAGCCACGGAGGTTGATCTCGGAGGCAAAGGCACCGGGCTTACCGCTGTTCTGGGTGATGAGGAGGCCCGGGATCTTACCCTGGAGGGCGGCCACACCGTCTGCCGTCTTGGTGGCGGCGATGTCCTCTGAACGGATCTGGGTGATGGCGCCCGTGAGGGATTCTTTCTTTTGGACACCGTAACCCACAACCACGGTCTCGTTCAAGAGCTCGGAGTCTTCTACCAGAATGACATTCATCTTGGCAGTAGCGTGGAGCGTACGGGTTTCAAAACCGATGGAGGAGAATTCGAGGATGGTGCCCTCGGGAACTGTGAGTTCGAAGTTACCGTCTACGTCGGTGGCAGTACCATTGGTAGTGCCCTGCTGCATGATAGATGCACCGACAATCGGTTCCTTCTGCGCATCCGTGACCGTACCGGTCACCTTGATGGTGTTCTGCGCCAACAACGCCGTGGCACTGAGGAGAATCCCCAGCACCAGAGACGTTGCACGCATGAGCAAGTTGCTTTTTCTCATGTTGGTTAGTTATTAAGTTTGGTAGTAATTGCTACTTGAAGAGTTTCTGAGCAAAGGTGTTCAGATACAGACGCCAGTTGGCCCATACGTGACCGCCATCGGACACGAAGTACTCGTGCTGCAGGCCCTGCTCGGTGAGCTTCTTGTGCATATCCTCGGCACCCTGGAACAGGAAGTCGGTGTTGCCGCAAGCCAGGAAGTAGAGCTTTACGCCAGCCTTCTTGAGGGTAGCGATCTGCTCGGGGGTAGCGGAACCGGCAGCGGACAGGGGGCAGATATAGTCAAACATCTCCGGATAGAGGATGGAAGCGGTAATGGTGTGACCGCCACCCATGGACAGACCGGCGATAGCACGGGAAGAGGGCTTGGCAATGGCGCGGAAGTTCTTCTCGATGAAGGGAACGATTTCCTCGCAAAGGCTGCGGACGTAACCGTTCATGAGTTTGCTACGCTCGGCCTCGCTCATGTTCTGAAGAGCGTTGCGGTCCCAGTTCATCTGCTTCTCGGGGATGTTGAGGGTGCGGGCGGCAGCCTGGTTGGCGTTACCGTTGGGCATCACAACAATCATAGGCTCGGCCAGACCCTTTTCAATAAGGTTGTCCAGAATCTGGGCGGCACGACCCATGGAGCTCCAGGCTTCTTCGTCACCACCGGCGCCATGCAGGAGGTAAAGCACAGGATACTTCTTCTTGGGGTTGTTCTCGTAACCGTAAGGAGTGTAAACGGTCAGACGACGGTCCATGCCCAGGATCTCACTGTGATACCAGGGGTGGCTCACGGTGCCGTGCTGGAGCTTGGCCTCACCGTAGTTTTCCGTACGCTCGCCGGGAACCAGGAGCATGGGGAGGAAACGGGTGCCGTCACGCTGAACGAGGATGTTCTGAGGATCGTTGACGTTTACACCATCTACTACAAAGTTATAGGTGTAGATTTCAGGAGAGGGCAGAGGAATCTGCACAGACCAGACATTGTTTTCTCCACGTTTCATGTCGATGGTGCCCGTCCAGGGGTTCTCCATCCACGAGCCGCTGAGCTTAACAACAGTGGCGTAGTCTGCCTTGAGGCGGAAGGTTACGCTGTCGTTCTTAATCTCAGGGGAAACGATGGGTTTCATGCCACGGCCAAAAGAGAAGTTGGCCAGTTCCTGTGCCTGCATTGCACCGGCAACGGCCAGGCAAAGGGCAATGGAAGTAAGAATTCGTTTCATTGATGAATTAATTATTTGGTTGGTTAAATTAGTGTCTAATTATTGATGCAAATGTAAAAACAATTAAACTGGAACACATTCTCGCTTGTTCAATTGTTTTTCTATTTGAACGATTGGCCCACTTTATCCAAAGCTTTGGGAAGACATTCCTGCCAGAACTCCCAATTGTGCGTTCCGGCGCGGGAAATGTACTCGCATTTAATCCCCGCCTGTTCCATCTTATTGTAAAGAGCCTTGGAGTCTGCATTGCTAACAGTAAAATCTTCCGTACCCACCTCAATGGAGAACTTAGGGAAAACCGTCTTGTCCTGCTGGGCAAAAAGATCGGCCATAATAATCTGAGGATTACCCCAGGTATAATTGGTGGCCGGGCTCATAGCATAGGCGTACAGGAACTTTTCATGATATTTGATAGCGTGATAAAAGGTTCCGAAACCGCCCATGGACAAACCGGCGATAGCCCTTTTACCATTGCCATTGAATTTCTTTTCCACTTCGGGAACCAGTTCTTCTTCAAAATACTTTTCGTAGCCATCGCTCACATAGAACTTATCCAGGCCGTTGGGCATGATAATAACCATAGGCACGCCACCTTTTTTCTGATAACTATCTGCCAGATAGGCGGCATTGCCCTTATCCAGCCAGCAACGGTCGTGACGGGCGCTCTGGTTGGCGTCTTCATAACCGTGCAGCAAATAAAGGAAGGGATACTTCTTGGTTTTGTCATAGCCGGCAGGGAGCCAGATAGAATAGGTCATCTCCCTGTTCATGGCGTTGCTCTTGATAACGCCTTCGCCGGTACTAGACTGCTTGGCAGCATCTGCGGGATCGATATTTCCCCACGGATCGTTGTCTTTAGTAGAAGAAGTGCCACAGGCAGTCAGAACAGCCAGCGCTGCAGCCAGAAAAATCAGTTTCCTTTTCATTTTACTATAGTACTTTCAATATTAATTTTCATAGTATAAGGCCAGGGCTGCCACTCGGGGATTCCTTCGGCCTGGGGCTTTCCGTCCCTGGCGAAAGAAGTCCAGAGGGCACTTACGCGGTGTCCCAGTTCAATGGCGTCCTCTCCCCCGCCGGTAAAGGTGCGGTGCAGAAGCACGTTGTCAAAGACAAACGGAATTTCTATGCAGTGAGTGCTGCCAAGTGCTCCGTCCAGAACCGGAGACTCCCAGGTAAACTGATAGAAATAAATGGGCGCGCAACCGGCAGCCAGACGGTCTGCAGCCTGCTTGAGGGCCAGGGGCTTGAAAATAGGGTCTTCCATATCCCTGGTGAATTCATGATAAACCGTGCCGATGATAACAGGCACCTCCTTGGAAAGGGCCAATCCCTCCGGAGAGGAAGGTTGGGCCGGGATATCCTCACCATCCACCACGGGACACTGGCCAAAGAGAAGCTGGTCAAGGAGGCTCTCTGGCAGGGCTCCGTCCTGGCGGGCCTCGGCCGTCACGTCCTGTACGGCCTTGCGGTAAGCCGCATACAGATTCTCGTAAGGGACGGACGCAATCTCGTCAATCTTGGCGGGAGAAATGCCCAGGTTGGCAACGGTAGCCGCACCAATGCGGCGGGAATACTTGGGGCTCATGAGGTTGGTGATGGAACCGCTCTGCACAATGGCCTTGTGGAAGAGACCCTTGGCGGCCGGCATAGCCATGAGGGTGCTCACCTTGCCGCCACCACCGCTCTGACCAAAGATGGTCACATTGGCAGGGTCACCGCCAAAGTTGGCGATATTCTTCTTAACCCATTCCAGGGCCTTGACAATATCCAGCATACCCACATTACCGGAATGGGCGTACTTGGCGCCATAACCGCTCAGGTCCAGGAAACCCAGGGCGTTGAGCCGGTGGTTCAGGGAAACCACCACCACGCCGTGGTCACGGGCCAGGTTGGTGCCGTCGTAGCCGGCCTGCTCTTGCGAGGAACCCTCGCTGAAGCCGCCGCCGTGCAGCCACACCATCACAGGAAGTTTGCTGCCCGCCTTGATGCTGGAGGTCCACACATTCACGCGAAGGCAGTCCTCACCGGGATAGCCGTCGTCCCAGTGCATAGTAAAGGCCTGGTTGTCGTCTCTCCAGCCCGCACGGTCCGGATGGGGACTCACGGGGCCGTACGAACGGCTGGCCCGCACCTCTTTCCAAGGTTCGGGATCCGTTGCGGGCATGAAGCGCTGGGCCTGGCCGTAAGGGATACCTTTATAAATGTACACGCCATCGTCAATGTAGCCGGCCACGGGACCGGATACGGTATTGACAGTAGAAGCCTTTGCAGAAGTCTCAAGACTGGAAGCACACTGGGACGAATTCCTTTGGACGGGCTGTCCACAGGAGACCATCAGAAGAGCGGCTGCCATAAGGGTTAAGGTTAGTTTCAGTGTCATGGCTTGGTTGGTTTGGGTATGCAAAGGTGGAAAAAAGCACGAACACAAACTTTTTCGCATTTTCAATTGTTTTTTCTACTGTTCAAAATGCTTATATTTGCCCCTATGAATCGCAAATTTATCCCCCTATTTTTGGGTCTTCTGGCGCTGAGCGCCTGTGAATATAATGGAGGAGAAGTCCCCGTACCTGAAGAAGGCAGCATCGTGGTGTCCAACCGCCTGTCCAACCAGCGTGTCAACTGCATCACGGAAGACGCCGGGGGGTTCATCTGGATGGGCACCCAGCGAGGCCTCAACCGCTTTGACGGCCATGAATTCGTCCAATTCTTCTGCACGGACGACACCCTGGGTCTTCCAGACAATCAGATCTACGCCCTCCACCCCGCCTCCAACGGCACCGTATGGGTAACGGCCGTGGGCGGCGCCGCCGTCTCCACAATGGAGGGAGTCTTTGTCCGCGTCCCCATCGAAGACGCCAACATCAACCTCAACCAGATTATGGAAACCCGCAGCGGCAAGCTGCTCTTTTCCAACGGAACCAACCTGTTAACCTATAATGAGGGCCAGAACGTCATTAGACCGGCCATCCGGAATATGAACGCCTTCGGTGCCCAAGCTGTGTGCCTGGATGCCCAGGACCGCCTCTGGGTCATCACCGCCGGCGGCTGGGCCCTCAACTGCTACAGCGCAGAGGACTATTCCCTCCTGAGCACCACCCGCATCCCCTTCCAGGCATACCACATAGCAGACGGCAAAGACGGCACCATCTGGCTGTCCGGTATGGGAGACTTGGGAATTTTAAGGGCCGAAGATGCCACGTGGCAGCCCCTTCCCTCCTCCATCCAGGCCGAGAAGCGCCTGATGGACGGCGATATCGACCAACTCTACGCCCTGGACCCCGGCAATATGCTGCTGGGCACCATCGGCCACGGCTTTTTCCTCTATCAGAAAAGCCTGAACCGAGTTATCTTCCAGACCGACGATGATTTCCCGTACGAAATGCCCGACGCAGAAATCCGCACCCTTTTCCGCGACAGCCGGGAAAACCTCTGGATGGGCACCACGGACAAGGGCTACAGCGTTTCCTACCATACCAAGAACCTGTTCAGCAGCAACAAGCCGCTGGTCAAGGAATTTGAAGACAAGACCGTTACCGCACTGTGCCCGGACCAGGACGGCAACCTCTGGATCAGCACCCTTATGGACGGCCTCTGGCGCCACGATCTGGAAACCCGCAAACTGGAACAGATCCCTTTGGAGCGCTTTATCCAGGACAACAGCCTGGGCTACATCCGCGTAAGCCGCATTTTCTGCGACACGGACGGTGATCTTTGGCTGGTTTTCACGGAAAAAATGCGTGTCATCCGCTGCCGCTGGAACGGAAAGCAACTGGTTGCTTCTGACGCCTTCTTCGTGTACTCCCCCATGGCCATCACCCAGGACGACCAAGGCTATATCTGGGTGGGAAACTACAGCCAGAACCTCATCCGCTACAACAAGAACACCAAGGAGCAGAAGTACGTGAGTCTTGGAGATCAGTGGACGTATGTGGCCGATATGGCGATGAAGGAGCCCGGACGCCTCATAGTGGCCAGTTTCAACAATCTGCCCATGGAGGTGAACACCTACACCTTGGACGTCAAGAACATCCCCATCACTGAGGATGAATACAAAGATGCCGTGCGCCGCTCCGTGCTCATCCCCAACAAGCTCTTCAAGGACAGCACCGGAGATATGTGGCTGGGCACCATCACCAACGGCCTCATCAAAAACGACTACGACACCAACCACAAACACGCCGTAGAAGGCCTCCCCTGCCTGGATGTCACTTCCATCGAAGAAGACCTCCAGGGCAACATCTGGGTCTCCACCATGGACGGCCTGGCCAAATACGACCGCACCAACGGCCGCTTCCGCTCTTATATGAAGGAAGACGGCACCGGAGGAGACCAATACAGCGACCGCGCCTCCTGCATCCTGCCCGACGGCACGCTGGTATTTGGCGGCACCCACGGTCTCACGTGGTTCCACCCGCTGGATGCCCCGGCCAAACGCACCGTTCCCCTGGCCTTCGAGTACCTGAGCATCCACAACCAGATGGTTCGGCCCTGCGAAGACGGTCCCATTGACAAAATCCTGGCCGCCAAGCCGGACATCACCATCCGCAACAACCACAACGCCTTCAGCATCACGTTCTGCGCCCTCGAGTACAGCGACTTTGAGCAAATCCGCTACGCCTACAAGCTGGAAGGCTTTGACAAAGACTGGGTTCGCATTAACACCCAGCACAGCGTGTACTTCTCTAACCTGCCTCCGGGCAAGTACAAGTTCCGCGTGCGCATAGCCAACGCCAGCCAGAGCATCACCGCCACAGAAGAATCCCTCAACATCCGTGTGCTGCCGCCGTGGTACCGCAGCGGATGGGCAACCCTGGTCTGGTGTCTGCTAGGCCTCTTCCTGCTGGCCGTAGCCTTTACCTTCGTCCGGCACATCCGCCGCGTCCGCAAGGAAGCCGCCCGCCGCATCTGGCAAGTCCGCCGCGAAAGGGAAAAGGCCGAAGAAGCCCAAAAGGCCGAAAAGGAACTCAACAAGATCCAGCAGAACTACTTTGCCAACGTGGCACACGAGTTCCGTACCCCGCTCACAATGATTGCCGGCCCCGCCCAGCAGCTCTCCGACTCCCAGGACATCCAGGGACAGGACAAGAAGCTGGTAGACATCATCCGCCGCAACGCCACCTGGCTGCTGTCGCTGGTAAACCAGTTGCTGGACTTCAACCGCATTGGCAACAGCAAACTTCAGATGAAGGTGGCCCAGATGGATATTGTACAGCCCCTCAAGGATACGGCCGAACTCTTTGGCTTCAACGCCAAAACCAAGGGCATAGAACTCAACACCTATGGCCTGGAAGAACCCTTCACCATGTGGGTAGACGCAGACAAGGTGCAGAAGATAGTGATGAACCTGCTGTCCAACTCCCTCAAGTTCACCCCTGCCGGCGGCCGCGTCTCCCTCTCCTTCGACGTCCTGAGCCGGGCCGATGCCCTGCGCCGCTTCCCCCTCACAGAGGCCGACCAGGATACCCAGTGGGCCTGTATCAGCGTGGCAGACAGCGGGCCCGGTATCCCGGAAGACCAACTGGAAAAGATTTTCGAGCGCTACTATCAGTCCGAAGCCGGTAAGAAGTCCTATGGCTCCGGAATCGGCCTGTATTATGCCCGCGTGCTGTGTGCCCTGCACCACGGCTACATCAAGGCCTGGAACCGGCCCGAAGGCGGAGCCCTGTTCTCCATGGCCATTCCCGTGAACGAAGCCTCCTACACGGAGGAGGAGCGCACCACCCAGGCACCGCTGCTCCAGACCCATCAGCTGGCCCAGGACATTACGGACGAGAATGCGGAGGAAGAAGAGAACAAGAAGCACGTGGTGGTCATTGACGACGATATTGATATTGCCAACTACCTCAAGGTCATGCTCAAGCCTCATTACAAGGTGAGCCTGTACTACGACGGCGAAAGCGCCCTCAAGGGAATGGCCGAAGACGCCCCCGACCTCATCATCTCCGACGTGGTGATGCCCGGAATGGACGGCTATGAGGTTTGCCGCCGCATCAAGGCCGACCTCCAGCTCAGCCACGTCCCCGTGGTGCTGGTTACCGCCAAGGTGGCTGTGGAGAACCAGGTGGAAGGCCTGGATATGGGTGCCGATGCCTATGTGACCAAGCCCTTCCAGCCGGCCTATCTGATGGCCCTCATCAAGTCCCTGCTGGAGAACCGTGAGAAGCTACACCGCCAGCTGGGCAGCGCCACTTCCACGGAAGACATAGCCCCCGAGGCCCTGTCACCGCGCGACGCCGCCTTTATGAAGGAACTCTACGAGCTTATGGAAAAGGAACTGGCCAACGCCGACCTCGACATTGTCCAGATTACGGAAATGATGAAGATCTCCCGTACCAAGTTCTATTATAAGGTAAAGGGACTCACCGGAGAGAACCCGTCCGTGTTCTTCAAGCGTTACAAACTCAACCGTGCCGCCGACCTCCTCAAGGAAGGCAAGCACAATATGAGCGAGATAGCCTGGATGACCGGTTTCAACACCCTCTCCCACTTCTCCACCTCTTTCAAGAAACAGTTCGGCGTTCCGCCGTCCGAATACGTAGGATAGTAATATGAAAGCAGCATTAGAAAAGCTCTTCGGGTTTGATTCGGCCAAGCACAGCGTGCGCACCGAGATTCTGGCCGGTATCACCAGTTTCCTTACCATGGCCTACATCCTGGCCGTGAACCCAAGCATCTTCAGCGCCCTTCCCGACATGCCCGGCGGCAGCGTATTTACTGCCACCGTCCTGGCTTCCGTTGTGGGTACGCTGGTAATGGCTCTGTATGCCAAGAAGCCTTTTGGCCTGGCCCCCGGGATGGGTCTGAACGCCTTCTTCGTGTTCACCGTGTGCCTGGGTATGGGCTATTCCTGGCAGTTTGCCCTTACGGGTGTGCTCATCGAAGGCGTCATCTTCGTCATCCTCTCCATCACCAAAGTGCGTTCCTGGTTGCTCAATGCCGTCCCCGGAACTCTTAAAAAGGCCATTGGAGCAGGTATCGGCCTGTTCATTGCCTTTATCGGCATGGAGGACGCCGGCATCATCGTGAATAACGAAACCACCTTGGTGAGTCTTGGAAATATCACCGAGGGGCCGGCGCTTCTGGCTATGATCGGTGTGGTCATCACCGCCGGTCTGGTGATGCTCAAGGTGCGGGGAGGCATTCTCTGGGGCATTCTCATCACCTCTGTTATCGGCCTGTTCATCAAAGATCCCGCAACGGGCAGCGCCATTACCAAGTTTAACGGAGTAGTGGGCCTTCCGGACAGCGTGGCCCCCATCTTCTGCAAGTTCGAATGGAGCCACATCCTCAGCTGGGACATGCTGGTGGTGGTATTCACCCTGCTGTACATGGATATGTTCGACACCATGGGCACCATTATCGGCGTGCATCAGGGTGCAAAAATGATCCCCGAGGGCAACAGGCAGGACGAAATCCCAGATCTGGACAAGATGTTCATGGCCGATGCCGTAGCCACCGTAGCGGGCGCCTGCCTGGGCACCTCTACCACCACAACCTACGTGGAAAGCGCAGCCGGAATAGCGGAGGGTGGCCGTACCGGTCTCACCGCCTTCACCACGGCCATCTGCTTTGCGCTGGCCCTGTTCCTGAGCCCGGTGTTCCTGGCCATTCCCAGCGCCGCAACGGCACCCGCCCTCATCATCGTGGGCGTGATGATGATGCCTTCCGTGGCCCGTATCCACTGGGACGACTTCAGCAAAGCCATTCCGGCTTTCCTTACCATCATTGCCATCCCCCTGGCCTACAGCATTTCTGACGGTATCCTCATCGGTGTTATCACCTACGTGGCCTGCCACGCCGTCGCCGGCCGCTTCAAGGATATCTCCCCCACCATGTGGGTGCTGGCCACCCTGTTCGTTCTTAAGTACATCTTTCTATAAACGAATTTCCCCTGACCATGACTGACATGAACCCCGAAAGTTAGACAAAAAACTTTCGGGGTTCATGTCATATGAACAAAGGGCACAAGATTTTAAACATACAATCAAGATTTATTCGTAAATTTGTATGCTATGAATTCTGTTTGGAAATCGCTCGGAAGTAAACTCAAAGAAGCCCTCTTCTCGGTCATGCCGGTGAGCCTTCTTGTGTTTGCCCTTTCCATCACGCCATGGGTAACCATCTCCCCCGACGAGCTCTTTGTCTTTGTGGTGGGAGCCCTTCTGCTGGTACTGGGAATCGGCCTGTTTAATTTGGGGGCCGATATGGCCATGACGCCCATGGGCCAGTACATCGGTCAGGGTCTGACTGCCTCCAAGCGACTGGGCGTACTTCTGGGCGTGGGCTTTGTGATGGGCCTTCTCATCACCATAGCCGAGCCGGACCTCTCCGTGCTGGCAGAGCAGGTAAAAGCCGTCATGAACGGTCCCCTGCTCATAGGCACCGTAGGATTGGGCGTGGGCCTTCTGCTCACGCTGGGCATTTACAAAATCCTCTTCCATAAGGATCTTGTGAACCTGCTGATGTTCCTGTACATGGTCCTTTTCTGCCTGCTGGCCCTGCTCATAGACAAAGGCAAGGGTTCACTCATGGCCCTCTCCGTCGACTCCGGCGGCGTTACCACCGGTCCCATCACCGTACCCTTCATAATGGCC
>JAEEGH010001898.1_pt1 | contig 58311 bp, 46 predicted proteins | sample 9134181 | NCBI WGS metagenome assembly JAEEGH01 (sample SAMN16246544, study PRJNA631951) | gut metagenome | biome: gut microbiome; feature: rumen; material: DP-attached | host: Bos | place: Iran: Karaj | collected 2018-10
GCGTCGTACGCACGACTTTGCTCCCGTACCCACGCTGAGCGTATGCCCTAACTGCGGCGCCACCGTGATGTATCACCGCGTATGCCCCGAGTGCGGCTTCTATCGCGGTCGTCAGATCATCGAAAAGAGCGCCGAATAAGCGCTTTTTTTATTAAGGTCCGGCCTCATAGTTCAACGGATAGAACGGAAGTTTCCTAAACTTTAAATCGAGGTTCGATTCCTCGTGGGGCTACATTTTAAACTTGCCGCCATCTCTTCGGGTTGAAGGGGTGGCGGCAATGTATTTAAACGAGTATTACGACTGTTCGTCCGGCAAGGCTGGATGGCTGCTTCCTGCCATCAGTTTTTGTCTTTCCCGTTCAAAGTTCTCTATGAAATGTAGTTCTACCGGAGAAAGCTCATTACGGGTACGCTCTTCAAACTTGTTATATTCGGCATCGGCCTTCTCCTTGGCCAGTTTGGCCGATATTGTACCAGCATGCTGCAATAGTTCCTTGCCGGAGAGTTTCAGGAAATCGTCCAGCCGCTGTATCCAGTCACTCATATACATGGGCTTGTGCTCCTTGGCCTGGAGTTCGGCGTAGTCCAGATAGAGGCTCACGATGCGATTCAAGGTATCCACTTCATCTGCGTTGAGGTAGTTCTTCGCCACTTCAGCATCTGAACGGCGAGGAAGCGGTCCGGTCCAGGTCATCAGGCCCATGAAATCTTTATCGGCATCGGCCCTGTCGTAAATGAGTTCCGCTGCGGTATGGCCGTGGACGGCGTAGTGCATCTTGTTCTGGACGGTCCTGAAGAAGGTCTGGGTGGTTTCCGATCGAGGATCATAGTCGATACTGAGGGCATATATTTCCAGAACCTTCCTGTAGAATACTTTCTCGGACGAACGGATGTCACGGATACGGGCAAGGAGTTCGTCAAAGTAATTGCCGCCTCCGGCTCTCTTAAGGAGTTCGTCATTCATGGCGAAGCCCTTGATAAGGTATTCCTTCAGCGTCCGTGTAGCCCACATCCTGAACTGAACCCCACGGAGACTGTGTACGCGGTAGCCCACGCTGATAATCATATCTAGGTTATAGTACTGTATGTCGCGGCTCACATTGCGTTCACCTTCTTTTTGAACTGTTGCAAAAAATGCAACTGTTGAATCCGGATTCAGTTCACCGCATTCAAAAGCGTCCCTGATGTGCCGGGAGATGGTGGATTTATTACGCTGGAAAAGCGTAGCCATCTGGTCTATCGTGAGCCATACGGTCTCGTTTACCAAGGTGACTTCAATCTTGGCAAGGCCGTCGGCAGTCTGGTATAGGAGGATCTCTCCAGTATTTGGCGTATTGCTACTCATAGCACAATTCTATTTCTACAAAGATACGCGAAAGCTTGTGAAGGAGCAAATCTTTGCAAGCTGGTGTAAAAGGATTGGTGACCCCCAAGTGAAATAATCGCCTAATGATTAAGGCTGATTCTCCTATTCTGGGCTAGGCTTTATTGGAGTTTGATTTCAGGCAGTTTGGGCGTCTCCATCGGATGATTGGAACGCCACTGCGTGTAGAGGTCGTCGCCAAGAATCTTCTTGAGTTTTGTTTCCTGTTTCTGGTTATACTTCTCAATCTCCTCAATATCGACCTCACCGCCCATCATCGGGGGACGTCCGCCGGGAGGTCTCATACCTGGACCACCACCATGAAATCCCCCTTGGCCATTTGGTCCACCTTAATCTGGGCTTCCTGCTCCACGGACAGACGTTCTTTGGGTTGGAATTTTTCTGCTGGTTGTGCTACTGCGCTAAGTGCAATCAGCAAAGCTGCGGCTAAAAGACTAATTTTACGCATAAAAAGCCTCTTTTGAGGCCTTTGCAATGACAATTATCGGGCCAAAAGATGACAAACTCTTTCAGATGTGCATCACAGCAACCCCTCTTCGCGGGCTTTGGAGAGCATTTCTGCGGTGTTCTTGGCGTCGAACTTGGCGAGGAGACGCTGGCGGCGCCACTTGATGGTCTGCTCGGTAAGGAACAGTCGCCCGGCGATGTCCTTGCTGGTGAGGCCTTCGGCAATCATGGGGAGGATTTCCTGTTCTCCGCGGCTCAGTTCAATCTTTTGTTCCTTCCTCAGTTTGGACAGAGAGTCATTCATCTCCAATTCGCTCAGCGCTTCGCCAATGGCTTCGTCTGCCGCGAGGTTCTCTTTCTTCAGACGCAGTGCGCGCCGGGAAACAAGCAGTAGGAATAGCAGAGTAAAAGCCAGTACGGCAAAGGCCAGTGCCAGCATCGTCCGCTGCCGTTTCTGCGTCTGGTAAGCCTGCCCCATAATGTCCAGAGTCGCAATCCTGTCTAAATACTCCTGGTCCTGATGCCTGCAGTAGTATTCATCGGCTTCACCAAGATACTGCAGCGCTTTAGTTACCCTTCCTTGCCGCATATACATGGCGCCGAGTCCAAGTTTGGGCGAAGCTACCCAAAGAGAGTCTCCGGCTTCCTGTGCATACCGGATAGCCTCCTCGTAGCAGTCAATGGCTTTGTCGTCATTGCCTTCACCGGCCCAGATATCGGCCATGTTGTGCGCCAGAATGGCGCTGCTGATCTTCCAATCATATTTCTTGAAAATCTCTCCGGCTTTGGCATAATAGTCCATGGCCTGAGGCAGGGAGTCAATCTCATAGTAGAGGTTGCCAATATTGCCGTACAGGCTCGATGCAGCATCGTCTATTTTCTCTTGCGGATATCCATCCGGTGTGTCCGGCCCGGCTTCGCCGGCAGCCATACGGTCCAGATATCCCAGCGCAACTCGATAGTAGAAGATGGTGCTGTCATACCGTTCCTTGTTGTAGAACAGTTGGCCTATGAACTTTGATGCCAGATAGGGCTGGTATAGAGACTTCAGTTCATTGCCAAGCTCATACGCCCTTCGTGCTGAATACAAGGCGCGGTCTGGGTTGATGCGTTCATATCCATACATCAACTGCGAGAATGCCAGGCACACGCCGGCCTTGGTCTCATACGGAGCTTTGGCCAGACGTTCTGGCGTCCATCCGGCTACGACATTTTCCAGGGAGTCAAGTTTCCGGTCACGGTGATCGTTGTACTGAGCGCCGACCGGGCCTGTGCAAATCAGTATAAATAAAAGAGTAAATAGAAGTCGTTTCATCGCAGGACAAATTTAGCAAAACCGCTGCAATTAAAGCTTGCCGAGGTCGAAAAACCGTCAATCGGGCGTCATTTTTATACTTTTGTATAATTCTGAAGTGCTTGGGATTCACGAACTTTGTACCCGGAAACTAATACCCAACTAATGGAAGATTTAATCAACAACGAGATCATCCTGACCGGCAAGGAAGAAAGGGTTTTGAAGCTGCTGGCGGCGGGTAAGAAAAGCACCGAGATTGCAGAGGAGCTGCATCTCAGCCTGCCGGCCATCAAATGGTACAGGCAACGCCTCAAGTCAAAATTCGATGCGGCCACCACCGGAGAAATGTTGATGAAAGCTGTGTCGCGGAACCTTTTGTGAAACAAATAATCTTTAACCAATATGAAAAAGTTATCACTCGTTATCATGTGCGCGGCCGCTTTGGTACTGGTATCCTGCGGCGGCAATTCCAACAAGAAAGGCAATGGTAAGGCTGCCGAAACCAAGACTTCCGTAGCCGATGCCGTGGATCTGGGTCTCAGCGTCAAATGGGCAAAGACCAATCTGGGCGCTAAGGACGCATCCGAACCCGGCAATTATTATGCTTGGGGGGAGACGGAATCGAAGAAAGACTTCAGCGGTGAAGCTTATGCTTTTAAGGATGGCTACAAGTTCAAGAAATACACCGTGGAGGACGGTGAAGCAAGCCCCGGAACCGCCGACAAGCTGATTGTCCTGGAGAGTGGAGACGATGCCGCCGCAGCAGCCCTCGGAAAGGGATGGCGTATGCCCACCCGTGCAGAGGCTATGGAACTGTTCACCCAATGCAAATTCAGTTATGACAAGCCCGGTGTTATCACGGTGACCGGCCCGAACGGCAACAGCATCGACTTCCCGAAGGCGACCGGATACTACTATGGCACCAAGCTGCAGGAGGAGCGCTATACCTGGCTTTGGACCGCTTCCATGGCCCTTCAGGTCGGGACTCCGGAAGGCAGTGAAGATGCATTGGAATGGCACGACCGCAAAAGAGCGGATGCCATGCGCTTCGGCCATACGGACTGCTACCCCGTCTACCGTGAAAATGGTTTGCCCATCCGTCCCGTCAAAGACTGACTACAATGAAAAAGAGCATTCTCCTAACGGCAGCGTTGCTGTCTGTCGGACTGGCTGCCATGGCCCAGGTTCCCAATCCCTATACTTACAATGACGTCCCCGATATCGCGCTGGATGTGCCGCTGGGGCTTCCTGCCCATGATGAGGGAGAGCAGCCTGACATGCAGAAGCCACGGCCGCAGGTTTCCTTCTGCGCCTACCGCATCGGCAACCACGGCACTCCGGCCAAAGTGTTTTACAATGCCTCCAGCAAGCGCCAGTTCAGCGTGTCTTCCGGCATCAATCCTGCCACCGGCGAGAACCAAATCATCAAGACGCTGAGCATCCCGGACAGTTTGGCCATATACAAGATTGACGACGCCGCACGCACCATTACCAAGCTTCCGGCGGAAGGTATGCAGGCACTCAACAACATGGAAGTCAAAACCAAGTCGGAGCAGATGACAGAGGAGGAGATGGCCTATTCCTGCGACCGCTGGTGCTATATGAAGACGATAGTGACGACCGAGCTTTTCGAAGGCCCATATGGATCCCGTACCGACGAGCATTACCGTACCAGCTATATTGACCCGGAGACAGGCATCACCCTCTGCGAAGACGCAGACGGCATCGTGACCTACATTCGCAACATCCATCTCGGAGTTCCTTACCCGGAGGTCTTCGAACTCCCGAAAGGCTATACCTTCATTGTCCAGAACCTTTCTTCCGGGCTTGATGCCTATAAGAAATTCGAGGAGCAGATGAAGGCCCGCTACCAGCAGCTGGAGGGCAAGAATAATGATGGCTCCCGTGATGAAATGCGCGACAAAATTGACCAGGACACATCGGCTCTGGAGCAATTGCTGAATAAGTACAAGACGAAGTAATTTCCGGTCTCTGCCGGCTGTTTCGCTGCCACATGTACAGACAGATCGCACCAAATGGCGGTTTTACGTACATGTGGCAAAAGTCTTTAAAATACAGGAGGCCGATTGACCTCCTGTTAACTTTGCCCCAAGACTACGTGGCGGAATTACTTCTTGAGCGAGGATTAAGCTGGCGGGGACTTTGCGCTACCCTTTGTCCATCCGTACCACGGATTATTATCTCGTTGCAAAGGTAGCAATTATTATCAAAACCACAGAACCAAGTTGTACCCCCCAAGTGGATATTAGTTTATTTGGGAAGGTTATATTACTTCCTTATCATCAGGATTTAGATAGTGTAAATATGGATTACAAGGGTCAGGAATCCACTTTTTTAGTTCCCAGATCCTATCGAGGTCCTCCAGAAAAAGGTTCGATATTATATCACTTGGGGCTACTTTAAAGACAGGCAGGCGCCTGTCTTTTTTGCATCCCTCTACGACAGTCTCACCCTCTTGAATGACGGCCGACGGACGTGCGGGCGGGGCAGTTACGTGTCAATCTTACAAGGATAAGCAAAAAATGTTATCTTTGTAAGATAAAAGTCGCGTACGTATATGGTAGAAGACAACAAGGTGGTCGTGCTGCCCGCCAGCGAAATGCAGAAAGCCATCGGCCTTAAGGGAAAGTTCGGCCTTTGGGTGGCCAAACGAATCATGAGAATCCTGGATATCGACAAGGTGAACGACATCCAGTCCCGCTATCCGGACGTTAAAGGCCCCGGATTCGCGGACATCATCCTCCGGGAGGTGGGCGTGAAGTACCACATTCCCGAGGAAGACCTGGCCCGCATCCCGCTGGAAGGCGGGTTCATCACCGTCTCCAACCACCATTACGGCAGCATCGACGGGCTCATCCTGAACGCCGCCGTGGGGGCCAAAAGGCCGGACTATAAGCTCCTCACCACCTTCCTCCTCGCCCTTATCCCGGGCCTCAAGGACGGCTTCCTTCCCGTGGACAACCTTTCGGGCGGAAAGGCCGATGCCCGCAGCGTGAACGGCATCCGCGCCGCGCTGAGGCACATCGCCGACGGAGGGGCCATCGGCTTTTTCCCCGCCGGGGAAGTGGCCTCCTTCCAGCGCCGCAAGAACCGGAAGGAAGGAGGACTCTGGACCATCCAGGACAAACCCTGGGCGCCGAATATCATCAAGCTCATCAAGCGGACGGGCCTCCCGGTCATCCCCATCTGGTTCGACGGTACCAACTCCCGCACCTTCCACATCCTGGGCATCATCCACCCGCGCCTGCGCACCATCCGCCTCATCCACGAGATGTTCAACAAGCGCGGCCGCACGGTGGAAGTGCGGATCGGAGAGCCCATCCTTCCGGCCGAAATGGCCCCGATGGAGATCGAGGACCTCTCCTGGTACCTCCGCCGGAAATGTTACTCTTTGAGTAAAGAGAAATAATACCTATCTTTGTAGATTATGGGGAAAAGGACAACCATCATCGCTGTCGCGGCCCTGGCCGTCCTGCTTGCCGGCATCGTGCTGGCGGTGGTGCGGCTTTACCGCCCGCAGGCCCAGGACGGGCCTTCCGCCCTGGCGAAGGACAGTGCCTGGAACATCCTCGCGGCCATTCCATCGGATGCGGCCGCCGTGGCGGTTTTTGACGGATCTTCGAAGGCTTCGGCCGCCCTGGCGGATTCTACTGGCCTTCTACAGGGACTTTTCGCCCCCGACAATGCGTCTTTCGTCGCCTATCTGCAGGAGCTGGGCCGCTGCAGCATCGCCGTGTCCCTGCACAACAGCGGCTCGATGGTCCCGCTGGTGGTGGCGGAGACGGCCGCCCCGGATTCCGTCCTCACGCCCGTGGCCGCCAGGGCCGGTCTCAAGACGCTCCGCGAAGGCGGTTTCCTGCTCGCTTCCCGCAGCGAGACCTTCCTCAATGCCGGCGCCCGCGCCCTGCAGGAGGGCCATTCCCTGCTGGATACGCGTCCGCTGCAGGAACTCGTCGGCCACATCGACGCCCCGGCAGTCCTTTTGATCGCCCATTCCCACGCGCCCAAACTCGTCCAGACCTATGCGGGGAAGGGCAGCCAAAGCTACGCCACTCTTTTCAGGAACATCACTTCCTGGAGCGCCTGGAAACTGCAGACGCTGGAAAAGGATGAGATCGTCCTCGTAGGCGAAGCCCTTCCCGGGGAGAAGGCGGCGAGCTATCTGTTCGATTTCCACGGAGCCCCTTCCCAGCGGCCGGAATTCCCGGAGGTGCTGCCCCACTATACTTCCTTTGCACTTTCCCAGCCCATCGCGGAGGCGGACGCCTTCTTTGCCGCCCGCCGCAGGGAGGAAGACGGCCTGGGGCATCTGATGCAGTTCAACAAGGCCCTCAAGGACCGGGGCGGCCGCCCGCTGAATCCGGAGGCCTGGTTCGCCTCCCTCCAGCCGAAGGAAGCTGTCTACGCCTCCTTCAAGGACGAAAAAGACGTTCCGCACGAGGCCGTCCTGCTTCGCTGCGGGAAGGATAACAAGTTCGGCGCGGGAAGCCCCAACGCCTACCGCGGCTGCCTGGCCACCGTCCTCGGGACCGGTTTTGCCGTGCAGGACAGCGTGTGCGCTTCCGTGGGCCGATGGGCCGTCTTCGCCGACGAACCCACCGTGAAATTCCTCACTCAAAAACAGGAATATACCCTCAAGAACCGTCTCTCGGATGCCTCGGTGAGCCTTCCCGGCGGAACCGTGGCCTATGTCTCCTTCACGGACGATCCTTCCGCGGCGGAGCGCATCTTCGACAAACGCCTGGCCCGTCCCCTGGAGCGGCTCGTGAGCGGCAGCGGCTTCGCCCCTGCGGCCGCAGCGCTGGACCTCTCCGGCGACCGGCCCTTCGTACGCGTCCAGTTCAACACCCGTCCCTTCAAGGAAAGCAAGGTCGCGGTGCAGGTGCGCGACACCACCGTGGAGGTGCCCGCGGGCAAGTTCCCGGTGACGAACAGCGCCACGGGCAAGACCAACTACCTCTACCAGAACAAGCATCTGTCCCTGTGTCTGCAGGACGAGAACGGCAAGGACGTCTGGGGCGTGCCCTTCAAGGAGCCCCTCTGCGGCCGGGTGCAGGACATCGATTACTTCCAGAACAAGAAAATCCAGTTCCTCTTCTGCGCGGGCAGTACGCTCTATGCGATGGACCGCCTGGGCCGATGGGTGAACGATTTCCCGGTGAAACTCCCGAAGGAGGTCCTGCTGGGCCCGGACGTGTATGACTTTACCGGCGCCGGCGGCTACACCGTGATGATCCTGCACAAGGACAATACGCTGGAGCGCTACAACCTGCACGGTGAAAAAGTACAGGGCTGGAAGGGCATCCAGGGCCCCGAAACCATCAAGGACCTGCCGCAGCTGATTGAAAAGGGCGGCAAGCGCTACTGGCAGGTACGCACCGCCGTAAGGACGCTCACCTATCCCTTCGAAGGCGGCGAGCCGGTGAAACTGAAATAAATACTCCCCGATATGGAATTCAAATCTGTCAACAAATCGCTTCAGGAAAGCTTTATCCGCAACTGGGACCGTCCCGCCCTCACCAACTATCAGGGTATGACGCTGGCCTACAGGGATGTGGCGCGCCGTATCGCCAAGCTGCACATCGCCTTCGAGCAGTGCGGCCTGCAGAAAGGCGACAAAGTGGCCATCTGCTCCCGCAACCAGGCCAACTGGGGCGTGAGTTTCCTGGCCGCCATCACCTATGGCGCCGTGGCCGTGCCCATCCTGCACGAGTTCAAGCCGGGGAACATCCACTATCTGGTGAACCATTCGGAAGCCCGCGTCCTGTTTGTGGACGACGTCATCTGGGAAGGCCTCTCGGCCGAGGAAATGCCGGACCTGTCCGTGGTGGTGCAGATCAATACCTTCAAGTTCCTCTATGCGGGGTCGGTGGACCTTCTGGATGTCCGCGAGCACCTGAACGAGGAATTCGGCCGGCGTTATCCCAACAACTTCGAGCCCGAAGATTTGGACTACTATGAGGACAAGCCCGAGGAACTGGCCATCATCAACTATACCTCCGGCACCTCCGGTTTCTCCAAAGGCGTGATGCTGCCCTACAGGGCCCTATGGTCCAACATCCAGTTCGCCATGGTGGATGCGGAACCCCAGCTGAAGGCCGGGATGAACGTGGTGGCGATGCTCCCGTCGGCCCATATGTACGGGATGATGTTCGAATTCCTCTTCGAGATCACCATCGGGATGCACGTGCATTTCCTCAGCCGCGTGCCCAGCCCGAAGATCATTATGCAGGCCCTGGGCGACGTGCAGCCAGACATCATCATCGCCGTGCCGCTGGTGATGGAAAAGGTGTACAAGACCAAGCTCAAGCCCATCATCGACCGCAACCGCCATTATATGCGCATCCCCATCGTGGACAAGGTCATCGAAAAACGCTTCTGCACGGAACTGACGAACGCTTTCGGCGGCAAGTTCGAGGAAGTGATCCTGGGCGGCGCGGCCTTCAACCCGGAGGTGGAGAAATTCCTCAACAAGATCGGTTTCCACTATACGGTGGGCTACGGAATGACGGAATGCGGCCCCATCATCGGCTATGCTCACTGGAACAAGGTGAAGGTGGGTTCCGCCGGCCGTGCGGCCCTCAATATGGAAATCCGCATCGACTCGCCGGATCCGCGCAATGTGCCCGGTGAAGTGCAGGTGAAAGGCCCCAACGTGTGCCTGGGTTATTACAAGAACCCGCAGGCCACCAAGGATTCCTTTACGAAGGATGGCTGGTTCCGCACCGGCGATATGGGCGTTCTCGACGAAGACGGCTACCTGTTCCTGCGCGGCCGCAGCAAATGTATGGTGCTTGGCCCCTCCGGCCAAAATATTTATCCGGAGGAAGTGGAGGCTACCATCAACAATTTCATCTATGTGGTGGATTCCCTGGTGGTGGAGGACGACGGCGGGCTCACCGCCCTCATATATCCGGACTGGCATCAGGGCGAACTGGACGGCTTCAGCCGGGATGAATTCAAAAAGCGCATCGAAGGCCTGCTGCCGGCCATTAACGACGAACTCCCGAAGTATGCCCAGATCAAGAAGATCGAGCTGATGCCGGAGGACTTCGAGCGCACGCCCAAGAAGAGTATCAAACGTTACCTTTATCAGAGAACCTAATGGCAAAATTCGACCACAGCTATCTGGAAATGGCCGAGGTATGGGCCCAGAACTCCTACTGCAAGCGCAGGAAGGTGGGGGCCCTGCTGGTCAAGGACCGCACCATCATCGCCGACGGCTACAACGGCACGCCTTCCGGCTTCGAGAACATCTGCGAGGATGAGAACGGGGTTACCAAGCCCTATGTCCTGCACGCGGAGGCCAACGCCATCACCAAGGTGGCCAAGAGCGGCAACTCCTCGGAGGGCGCCACGCTCTACGTGACGGCCAGTCCCTGTGCCGAATGCGCCAAACTCATCATCCAGGCTGGCATCAAGCGGGTAGTTTACCGCGACGCCTACCGTCTCACGGACGGCATCGACCTCCTGAAGCGGGCCGGCATTGAAGTGGAACAGAGCGAGTAATCCAGATGGAAGCTTCCCGGAAAAGACAGATCCTGCAGGTGGTGCTGGGTGTCGTGATTGGCGCCCTCCTTACCCTGACGGCCGTCCGCTACCGGGACGCCAGGCATTTGGTTCGCACCCGCTACACGGACTGGCGCAAACTGAACCTGGTGCTGGACCTGGTGGAGAAGAACTACGTGGACACGCTCAACTATGAGGGGATGACCGACGGCGCCATCGCCGCCGCCCTGTCCCGGCTGGATCCCCACTCGGTCTATCTGCCGCCCCAGGACCTGAAAGCCTCGGAAGAGGATCTTTCCGGCGGGTTCGAGGGCATCGGCATTCAGTTCAACGTTCCCAACGACACGGCTATCGTGCTGGAGGTGATTCCCGGCGGCCCGTCGGAGAAGGTGGGCCTGCGAAAGGGCGACCGCCTGCTCAAGGTGGACGACAAAGTGATCGCGGGCGTCCAGTTCCCGCAGGACAGTATGGTGCGCCGGATGAAAGGCCCCTCGGGGACCAAGGTCACCGTCACCGTCCTCCGCGGCAAGGAAGTGATTCCCTTCGAGATTGTGCGCGGAAAGATTCCCCTGCACAGCGTGGACGCCGCCTTTATGGTGAGCGACACGGTGGGTTACCTCCGCCTCTCGAAGTTCTCCAGGACCACCCATCAGGAATGCCGCGAGGCTTCCCTGAAGCTGCTCGCCGAGGGAATGAAGCACCTCATCTTCGACCTTCGGGACAACTCCGGCGGCTATATGGACCAGTCGCTCCTGCTGGCCGATGAATTCCTGGCCAAAGGGGACACCATCGTCTATATCGAGGGTATGCACCGGGACCGCGAGGTCTATAAGGCCGATGGCAGGGGTATCCTGCAGGAGGTGGGCCTGACGGTGCTCATCAGCGAGAACTCGGCATCGGCCAGCGAAATCTTCGCCGGGGCCGTCCAGGACAATGACCGCGGCCTGGTGATGGGGCGCCGCTCCTTCGGGAAGGGCCTGGTGCAGGAGCCGTTCTACTTCACCGACGGTTCGGGCGTGCGCCTTACGGTGGCGCGTTATTATACGCCTTCGGGCCGATGCATCCAGAAGCCCTACACCGGGGCCGATGACTACGCCTACGACATCTACTACCGCTACGCCGACGGCGAGGTCTTCAGCGCGGACAGCGTGAAGCTGGATACGACGGACGTGCACCATACCCGTTCCGGCCGCATCGTCTACGGCGGTGGCGGCATTATGCCGGACGTTTTCGTGCCGATGGACACCACGCGGGCATCGGCCTTCTATCTTGCGTGCAACAAGAAGGCTACGCAGATGCGCTTTGCCTCGGAGGTCTTCGACAAGCACGCCGCCCGGCTGCAGGCGATTGACTCCTATCCGGAGATGGACCGCTTCCTGGCCGGACTGAACCTCCGCGTGGAATTCCCCCATTACGCCCGTACCCGCGACGGAATCCGCTGCACGGAGGCCGAATGGGACGAGACGGCGCCTTACCTGGTGCCGCAGTTGCACGCCCTGATCGCCCGCTATTCGGCCCTGGGCGAAAACGCCTTCTACAAGTACTATCTGCCGGTGGACACCACCGTCGAGCAAGCCCTCAAAACGCTATGAGTGACTACATCGTATCAGCCAGGAAATATCGGCCCGACTCATTTGAATCCCTGATCGGGCAGGATACCATCGCCCGCACGCTGTCCAACTCCATCCGCCGCGGACAGCTGGCGCACGCCTACCTTTTCTGCGGCCCGCGCGGAGTGGGGAAGACCACCACGGCGCGCATCTTCGCGAAGATGATCAACTGCGCCAATCCGGGGCCCGAAATGGAACCCTGCGGCAAGTGCGAGTCCTGCGTCTCCTTCCAGGAAGGGCGCTCCTATTGCATCCACGAACTGGACGCCGCCTCCAACAATTCGGTGGAGGACATCAAGGCCCTGATGGACCAGGTCCAGGTGCCGCCGCAGGTGGGGAAGTACAGCGTGTACATCATCGACGAGGTGCATATGCTGTCGCAATCGGCCTTCAATGCGTTCCTGAAAACGCTGGAGGAACCCCCGGCACACGCGATTTTCATCCTGGCCACCACGGAGAAGCACAAGATCCTTCCCACCATCCTGAGCCGCTGCCAGACCTACGACTTCAACCGGATTTCCATTCCGGATATGGTGCGCACGCTGCAGGGGATTGCGAAAAAGGAAAAGGTCAAGATTGACGATAAATCCCTGCACGTGATTGCCGCCAAGGCCGACGGTGCGATGCGCGATGCCCTCACCATCTTCGACCAGACGGTAGCTTTCTGCGGGACGGATGTCAAATATGAGGATGTAATCCGGAACCTGAACGTACTGGACAGCGAATACAGTTTCCAGCTGGTGGATGCCTTCCTGGCGGGGGATTACGCCACGGCGTTCCTGAAATTCGACGAAGTTTTGGCGAAGGGCTTCAACGCCCTGCATTTCGTGGGGTCGCTCTCGGAGCACCTGCGGAACCTTGTGGTAGCGCGCACCGGCGGGCTGGAAGCCCTGCTGGAAGTGCCGGATTCGCTGAAACAGCGGTATCAGGAGCAGGCGGCCCGCTGCCCGCAGGCCTTCCTGTTCGACGCCCTGGGCGTCACCATCGCCTGCGAGACGGGTTACAAGGCCGCCGTCAACCCGCGGCTCCACATCGAGTTCGCCCTGATGCGGCTCTGCTTCCTCATCGCTAAGCCCGCCTATCCGGCAGCGCCTGCGCCTGCTGCGCCGGTTTCGGCTCCTGCAGCCCCTGCTCCGGCTCCGGCCGTATCGAGGCCAGACACCCCTTCGGTCGCTGAAAAGAAGGCCGATGCTCCCTCAGGGGTGTCAGCCCCCGCTCCTGCCTCAGCGGCTCCTGCGGAGAAACCCAGAAGGCGGGCGCCGAAGACGGGATCGGCCCTGTCGATGTCGGCCATTATGGAAGAGAAGCCGGCTCCTGCGGAGGAGGCTCCTCAGGCCTCGGTGGAGGTGAAACTGCCGGACGATGAGGCTCTCGTTGCCAAATGGAAGGAGCTGGCGGGACAGTACAGCGCCAAGCCCCGGCTGGCCAGTATGCTTTCCAGCGGCAAGGTGGAAGTGAAGGAGGAAGCCGGCGTGAAGGTGCTGGATTTCTTCGTGACGAACGACTCCCAGAAGCAGTGGATCGAGGAGAAGATGCTGCGGGAACTAGAAGGAAAGCTGCGTGACCTGACGGCCTGTCCTAAGGTGAACGTGCAGGTTTCCGTGGTGCCGATGGAAGAGGTGGAGAAGGTTCCCTATATGCCGGAAGAAAAGGCCAAGGATTTGATGGACAAAGACCCCGCCGTGCGTGATTTCATCGCCACGATGGGCCTGGATACGAAATAGCGTATGAAACTCAGAGCCGAGAAACTAGTCAAGAAATACGGCGTCCGCACGGTGGTGAAGGGCGTTTCGATGGAGGTGCAGCAGGGGGAGATCGTGGGCTTCCTGGGGCCGAACGGCGCCGGCAAGACCACCAGCTTCTATATGATCACCGGGCAGGTGAAGCCCAACGGCGGCCGCATCTTCCTGGACAACGACGACGGCACCACCACGGAAGTGACCACGCTTCCGATGTACCAGCGCGCCCAGAAGGGCATCGGCTACCTGCCGCAGGAAGCATCCGTCTTCCGTAAGATGAGCGTGGAGGACAACATTATGTCGGTGATGGAACTCTCCAAGTCCACGGCCGGAATGACCAAGGAACAGCGCGTGGCGCGGATGGAACAGCTCATCGACGAGTTCAACCTCTCCAAGGTGCGCAAGTCCCTCGGCATCCAGCTCTCCGGCGGTGAGCGCCGCCGCTGCGAAATCGCCCGCGCCCTGGCGGTGGATCCCAAGTTCATTCTTCTGGACGAACCGTTCGCCGGCGTGGACCCCATCGCCGTGGAGGACATCCAGTACATCATCGCCAAGCTCAAGTATCGCAACATCGGCGTCATCATCACGGACCACAACGTGGGCGAGACGCTGGCCATCACGGACCGCGCCTACCTCCTGTACGAAGGCGTCATCCTTCAGGCGGGCACGCCTGAGGAACTGGCGGCCGATGAAGACGTCCGCACCAAATACCTGGGTTCAGGCTTCGTTCTCAAGCGCTCCAAATCCGTGGAGCGCGCCCGCAAGGAAGTGGAGAGCGAACACAGAGTATAAGAAGAATGGCGGCCCCTGGAGGTCGCCATTTCTTATAGATAAGGTGTTAAAAGCTTACTGCTCTTCCTGAAGACGAAGCTGCTGAACATAGATAGCCTTCTGGAGCGCCATGCGCTTTTTGACGGAAGGCTTCTCGAAGTTCTTGCGGGAACGCATCTCGCGGACGGCTCCGGTCTTCTCGAATTTACGCTTGAATTTCTTCAGGGCTCTTTCGATGTTTTCGCCTTCTTTGATGGGAACGATGATCATGCTTTTACACCTCCTTTTTCTTGATTGGGCTGCAAAGATAGAAAGTTTTTACAAACCCACCAAATTTATTTTACATCCAGTTGCAGGGACAGGGTTTCCTGGGTACCGTCGGCCCATTTAATCCGGGCCACGACGAGGTGTTTCCCGGCCGTCAGGGACACCGATTTGGCTCCCGTGACGTTGCGGCCGTTGAAGGACCACTGCACGGAAGAGGCCGTGAAACCGTCCGGTATTTCCAGCATCAGCGGAAAAGAGTCACCGGGCGCATATACGCCGCACGCGGAATCCGCAATGCAGGGGATTCCAAACTTGGCGAAGGAGTCCTCCGGTTCGGGATCCGGGTCCGGAACCGCTACTTTCTCGATGATGCAGGCATCCAGGATGAGGGCATAGGCGCCGCGGCCCCAATGACTGGTCGTCAGGTCGAAGCTGCTCAGGTAGCAGTGTCCGTCGCCCTCGGTGATCTCGAACAGGTAGCCGGTATAGTCATCGTCCGGATGTGCGTTCTGGACGGCAAATCCCACGTGCAGATTGGCCTTTCCGGAAACGGGCACATTCACGTCTACCCGCTGCATATTGACGAAGGAAGTGGGGTGATACGGCTGGGTGAGAAGGCGCTCCCCGCCTTCGTCCACGATAATATAATAGGAGTCGGCGTCCCAGATGGGCGGGAAGGTCACGTATTCCAGGGTGCCGCCGCTGGCGGGCAGTTCTTCGGAGGGAATGAGGATGGACGCCATCAGCGAATTCGTCTTGCCGTCTCCGTAATAATAGACTTGGGCGTCGGGATCATAGAAGGAATAGAGCCGTACCTCGCCCTGGTCCGTGCGGGCCAGGGGAAGTTGTACGCGGTTGATGCGCGCGGTGAGGGACACATCGGTCCCGGTGGTCTTGTATCCCTGCTTCGAGAGGGTAAGGTGTCCCGTGATGTGCTCGAAGCCGCCCAGGGTGAGCCTGAAGTCGCCGTTTTCGTCGCTGACGGCTTCGTAGTCGATACTGCGGTATTCGGGCCGAAGGACACGGGGCGCGGCGGAGGTGCCGGCGGGGGCCGACAGCTTGACATACACGCCCTGCAGCGGAAGGCCTGTAAGGTCGGTTACCCGGCCGATCAGCTGTTTGGCCTGGTCGAACGAGACGGTAAACTGCACCTGTCCTCCTGAATAGTCAATCCCGGATAAGATGAGCCCCGGCAGATTGTTCCCGTCCCAGTCTTCCGGAATGAAGGTCCTCACGCCGGCCGTCCCCGGAAACACGCAGGATTCCATCTTTCCCTTGTACAGCAGGTTCGAAGGGTCGGCGGCCGGGACCACGTAAAAGCAGGGGTGGTCGCCGTAGGCGTTGATGTTGTTGGTGTAGTTCCACAGGTGATAGGGCGTGCGGCCGCCCACGGTCCGGCCCTTGGACTTGTCTGCGTGATACACCAGCAGGCCCTGGGGGATGTAGGTATCCCAGCCCTCTCCGCTCCGGCACTCGTAGATGAAGTATTCGCCCTCGACGCCGCTTTCGCTCTTATAGGCGGTGCCGTCCTGGACGGGGCCGATGGAAACCGACCCTTCGGAGAAATCGCGTACGTCGCTCCGGCTCATCCAACCCAGGATGATGCGTTCCTCGGCGCCGAACCACGGCGGGGTGCGGCCGTCGTTGTTGTAGCTGCCGCCGCACATCGTGGAGAAGTCGAAGAGGGCGCTGCAGGTGCCGTTCTCTTCGTCGTCGGTATCGTAGAAGTCCGGCAGGCCCAGCGAATGGCCGAATTCGTGGCAGGTGGTGCCGATGCCGCACATCCGCTCTCCCTCACTGCCTTTCAGCTCCGAGGTGCAGAAATAGCGGTCTACCTGTTTGCCGTCGAAGCGGGCGTTCCTGGCATCGGAGTCGGAGGAATAGGACAGGTGCCACTGGTGCGGCCAGATGGCGTCCGGACTGCCGCCTTCCGCCGTATTGTATCCTGCATAGTAGTACAGGGTCATGTCCACCTTGCCGTCATTGTCGTAGTCGTAGCGGGAGAAGTCGATGACGTCGTCCAGTTTGACGCAGCCGTCGTAGAGCGGCATCTCGGGCCGGATGTCGCTGGAAGTTTTCTTGCCGTTGGAGTCGTAGACCGTCTCGCCGTAATACTTCATTTCGTGCGGCAGTTCCACCGGGCCATATACGTCAAATACCGGTTTGAACTGACCTTCCGAATTCTCCCAATAGTAATCCTGGACGCTGCCGGTGGCTCCGTCGGAGGAATAGCCCCGCTGATTAAGGAGGGCGTTGAAGCGGCTGGCAGGGTCCGCGATGGTGAAATGAACGTCGGTGAATTCCAGCAGGAGCACAGGGATGTGCCGCTCGCCGTGGGTCATCTGGTTGTCATTGTGCGTGGCGCGGGCGCTCACGCGGAGCCGGTTGGCTTCGGCGCGGCGCTGCAGCCCCCGGGCCCGCTCCGAAGCGTCGATGACGGTGGGCCGCCAGAAGCCGTCGGCCGAGAGCCTTACGACCTGCGTGGAGCCTGCGAGGGTGGTCCAGTTGAAGAATTCGTCGCCGTGGCGCTCCAGGCGGAGGGTGCTGCCATCCGGCTGGGTAACGGTAAACGCGCCTTTCCGCGCCGGGACGGCGGCGGCCAGGACCCCTACAAGGAGCGCGGCCAGAAGGGTCAGAAGCCTTTTCACAGGGCCACCTCCTTTTTCACGACGAAGTAGGTGTTGTCGCCCACCTTGTACCACCAGGTGCCGTTTTGCGCATCCAGCAGGGTGGCCTGGCAGCTCACCGTGAGGCTGGAAACGCCCTTCGTGCTCAGGTTGATATGCAGGGTATACTTCTTCCCGGTTTCATCATCGGCCCTGATGCCCGTAAGGGTGACGGCCGAGAGCGTTCCGGCATTCAGGAGCCTCCAGCGGACGGATCCGTCGACCCCCGTGAGGAAAGACGCCTGGTTCCAGCCGCCCTCTCCCAGCACGTAATCGTCTCCGCCGATTCCGTACAACCCGGGTGCGGTGACGCTCAGGATGGGATCCGGAGCGGGCGGCTCCGGCTCCGGTGCGGGTTCGTTTTCCTTCGTATGGCAGGAAACGGCCAGAAGGACGGCCAGGACTGCACTCACGTATGTGAAAAAGTTTTTCATATCAATGCGGAAACTGCGTACAAAAATACGAAAAAAAAGATTATATTTGCGAAACAACGTTGTTAGGTAAATCACTAAAACACCTCCATATGAAAAAGAAGAAATTAATCGGCTATCCCTGGAAGTTCTCGTCCGTGGGCGGGACCGTCCGTGTGAAAATCCTCAGCGGAGAGGACATCCGCAATCTCTGGCAGCTGGACCGCAAGATGTGGACCGTGCTGAGCTGCCCCACCGCCGGGCTGGAGTTCGACGAGAAGACGCTGAAGATGATCGATATCGACGCCGACGGCCGCATCCGCGTGGATGAGGTCATCAAGACTTCCCAGTGGCTCACCCGCATCATCAAGGACGCGAACCTGCTTCTGAAGGAGGCCGACAGCCTGAAACTCTCGGACTTCAACGTGGACGACCCGGACGGCGCGCGCCTGCAGGCATCGGCCAAACAGATTCTCAAGAACCTGGGCCTGAAGAAGGAGGACATCTCCCTGGAGGACACGGCCGACAACGTGAAGATCTTCGCCGACACGAAGTTCAACGGCGACGGCATCATCACCCCCGCCAGCGCTTCCGGCGTCTCCGACGGGAAACTCATCGAGACCATCGCTTCCATCGCATCGGCAGTGGACCGCAGCGGCGCCGCCGGCATCACCGCGGAGCACATCGAGGCCTTCTACGCTGCCTGCGCGGACTACGCCGCGTGGCAGGCGGCCGGCACCCCCGACGTATTCCCGTTCGGGGACAAGACCGCCGACGCCCTCGCCGCGGTGAACGCCGTGAAGGACAAGGTGGCCGATTTCTTTATGCGCTGCAAGCTCATCGGCTTCGAGGAGGCGCTCTCTCCCGCCGTGGACGTGAAGGTGGACGCCATCGCCGGCATCGAGGGGAACCTCGCCGCTGCCGCCGATGAAATCGGCCTGCAGCCGCTGGCAAAGCCCGCCGCGGACGGAAAACTGGATCTCAAGGCCGTGAACCCCGCCTGGAAGGCTGCCGTCGACGCCGTCGTGGCGCTCACCGGCATCGGCCCGAAAGCGATCAAGGAAGAAGACTGGGCCGCCCTCCTCGGGAAGTTCGCACCTTACATCGCCTGGCTGGATGCCAAGAAGGGCGCTGAGGTGGAAGGCCTGGGTCTGGAAGCCATCCAGACCATCCTGAAGGACGACCGGAAGGCCGCCCTGCTGGCGCTGGTGGAAAAGGACAAGGCGGAGGAGGCCAACGCCCTCTCCATCGAAGAGGTGGACAAAGTCCTGCGCCTGAACAAGCATTTCTACCGTTTCCTGAACAACTACGTGGTCCTGGCCGATTTCTACGACAAGAACCGGATGGCCGTCTTTCAGGCCGGCCGCCTGTACATCGACCAGCGCAGCACGGACCTCTGCGTGAAGGTGGCCGGTCCCGCGCCGGAAATCTCCTCGCTGAGCGGAATGTACATCCTTTACTGCTCCTGCGTCAGCGAGAAACTGGGCAAGAGCTTCAACATCGCGGCCGTCCTTACCGCCGGCGACGTGGACGACCTTCGCGTGGGCCGCAATGCCGTGTTCTATGACCGCGAAGGCAACGACTACACCGCCAAGGTGACCGCCATCGTGGAGAATCCCATCTCCGTGCGCCAGGCTTTCTGGTCGCCGTATAAGAAGGTGGCCCGGATGGTGAGCGACAAGATTGACAAGAAGGCGGCCGAAAAGAACGAGAAGTCGATGGCCGGCCTCACCGACGCCACCAACAACGCCACGGATGCAAAGGCGCCCGCCGCTCCGTTCGACATCGCCAAGTTCGCCGGCATCTTCGCCGCCGTGGGAATGGCTCTCGGCCTCATCGGCGCCGCCCTCGCCGGCGTCATCGCCGCCCTCAAGGGCATTACCTGGTGGCAGGTGCTGATCATCATCGCCGTGGTGATGCTCCTCATTTCCGGCCCCGCGATGTTCATCGCCTGGCGCAAGCTCCGCAAGCGTGACATCGGCCCCGTGCTGAACGCCAACGGCTGGGCCATCAACGCCAAGTCCCTGGTGAACGTAAAGTTCGGCAAGACGCTCACGGCTCTCGCCAAGTTCCCGAAGCTCACCGCCGTAGATCCCGAAGCCCGCAGAAAACGCTTCTGGAGGTGGTTCTGGAGTATCCTGATCCTGCTGCTCGTGGCTTCCGGCATCACCTGCTACGTGCTGCACAAGCGCTGCAAGGTCGTCGAAGAGGAGCCCGCACCCGTGGAAGAAGTGGCGCCGGAGGCCGCTCCCGCTGAAGAGGCGCCCGCCGCCGAACTGCCCGCTCCCGAAGAAGCTCCGCAGGAATAATGGAATCTCCGTTTCCCTATGCCCAATACGTGACCGGCCGCAATTTCGTGGGCCGGCACGCGGAAGTGACCCTCCTGGGGAACCTCGTTTCCCAGGGGGAGCACGTGGTGCTGGCGGAGCCCCCGAAGACCGGGAAGACCTCCATCGTGCAGCATACGCTCTATGGGTTGCGGATGAAGGGCCTCACTTTCACGGTGGGGCAGATGTCGGCCCTCAATATCCGGACGCCGGAGGATTTCCTCCTGCGGCTGGGCTCCACCCTCCTGAAGATGACCGGCGCTTCGCCGCTGGAGTACGGGGACCTGGTGCAGCGTTTCCTGCCGGGGACGCACTTCGTCTTCGACCCGGTGGCCTACGACACCGACGGCCGCATCCTCTCCCTCAGCTGGGATTTGGGACCGGCCGATGTAGACGCCCTGCTCGCCTTCCCGTTCCGTCTGGCGCAGGAGCGCGGCGACCGCATCATCCTCATCATCGATGAATTCCAGTCCCTGCTGAATCTGGACGACCCGGACGCCATCCTTCGGCCGCTCAGCCAGTCGCTGCGCGAGAATAAGGACGGCCGGCGCTTCTGCTATATCTTCTGCGGCAGCGGGGTGAACGCGATGGACGAGATCTTCCGGGGGACGCACCTTTTCAGCCGGTTGGTGGAGCGGGTGAAACTCCCTCCGGTGGACGAACTGGAGATGACGGACCACATCCACCGCGGCTTTATGTCGGCCGGCAAGGTGGTGGAAAAGGAACTCCTGCAGGGAGCCTGCCGCCTGTTCCGCGGCCATCCGTGGTACATCAACCACTTCGCCGCCATCTGCGACTCGATGACCCGCGGCTACCTGATGGAACAGGGCCTCATCGATGCCCTGGCCTGCCTGGTGGCCGTGCACGAACCCCGTTTCACGGACATCGTGGGCGGGCTCACCACGCATCAGGTGAACCTCCTGAAGGCCGTGCTGGAAGGCGTTACGCGCTTCAGCAGCGCGGATGTCATCCGCCGCTACGGGCTCAATTCATCGGCCAACGTCAAACGCGTGAAGGACGCCCTGATGAAAAAGGAGGTCCTGTACTTCGACGAGGAGGACAAGCCGGTGATCATCGACCCGCTCTTCGAATACTGGGTGAAGAAGTACTACTTTGAGATGAACGTATGAAAAAGAGAATCGTAGTCCTAACCGGGGCCGGGGTCTCGGCCGAAAGCGGTTTCGCCACCTTCCGCGACACAGGCGGCCTGTGGGAGCAGTACGACGTCAACGACGTGGCTTCCATCGAAGGCTGGTACCGGAACCGGCAGCTGGTGCTGGATTTCTACAACCAGCGCCGTGCCCAGCTGGAAACGGCGAAACCCAATGACGCTCACCTGGCCATCGCGGCATTGGAGAAATCCTATGACGTAGAGGTAATCACCCAGAACGTGGACAACCTTCACGAACGGGCGGGCTCCACGCGGGTGCTGCATCTGCACGGGGAACTTACCAAAGTCCGGCCGGAAAATGGAATCTACGACCGCACGGCTTCCGAGGCCGAAGTGATTGACGTGGGTTATAAGCCCGTTATGCTGGGCGACCTGGCTCCGAACGGCTCGCAGCTGCGGCCGCACATCGTCTTCTTCGGCGAGGCCGTTCCCAACATCGAAAAGGCTATTACGCTGGTGGAGCGGGCCGACATTCTTTTGATCGTAGGCTCCTCCCTGCAGGTCTACCCCGCCGCCGGTCTCTACCGCTACGCTCCTATCGACTGTCCCATCTACGTGATCGACCCCAAACCCGTTCCCATCTCCGACTCACGCGTGACCTTCATCCAGAACGTCGCAACGAAGGGGATGAAGGAGTTTGTGGAGATGCTGGGATAAGGAGCGTCTTCAGACCCGGTGCTACAATCTTTCCTCGATACCATCTTTCCCCGAAAACGGGCCCGAAATCAAGGTAAGATTGTCGTGGAGTACCATCTTTCCCCGAAAACGGGCCCGAAATCAAGGTAAGATTGTCGTGGTCCCCATATGCCGTTTTATTACTCCCAAACGGGGCGGTCGCTCACGATTCTATACGTGGTGTCTCCGCCTCAAAATCGTTGAGCAGATTGCAGATGAGCGTGATGCTGGAGACGAGGGGGACGAGCCGGGGGTTGTCCTGACTGGCCAGAAGGGGATGCCAGGAGCCGAGGCTTTCATCCATCGCGTCCATAAAGACCAGACCCGAGACCTCCCGGGAGAGCCGATCCTGCAGGCGGCGGGTTTCCTTTTGGCAGGAGTTCTCAATCTCGGCAGTCACCTCTAAACGGGCCTCTTCCCGGCACCGGGCGGCGTATTGCGCGGTGAGCTCGCTGTAGCGTTCATCCGTGACGATGGAGGCGTGCCCTTTCTTGTCATAGCTCACGATCCAGCAGCGTTCGATGTCCTGCTCCGTCCGTTCGGTCTTTTCGTTGATGAGGGCCGATACGGTGAGTCCGTAAATGTACATCGCGTCGCCGCTGACCGCGAAGCGGACCTTGTTGAGGTCGATACCCAGGCGTTTGCGCTCCTGCTGCTTCTCGATGAAGAGGACCCGCTTGTCTCCCGGGCCTGATAACATTTCGACAATTTTCTTCCAGGTGTCGCGAATACCCTCCGGCTCCTTCAGTTTGAAAGCGGGGTCCGCCAGGAGATCCTGAACGGAGGCCTCTTTTACCAGATACCCTTCCTTGGCGTATTTCTTCGTCAGGAGTTCCGCCGTGGGGGTGAGGGTTGTCTGGGCGTTGGCCATCTGCGCGAACGTATTGAGCTGGCTGGACAGGGCCTGGTTCTTCGTGCGCAGGACGGCGTTCTCCCGTTCCTTGTCCTCGCTCTCCTGCAGGGATTTCTTCAGGGCCGATTGCAGAATCCGGTTGATGGGCCGCACAGCCAGGAACATCAGGAGGACCGTGATGGCATTCGACAGGATGATTGCCAGGGGAGACAGGATCTTGGGAAGGAAGATGAACACCCCGACGTTGATGGCAATCAAAAGAAGGCAGGCCCCGACAGCAAGGTTGCTCATCGCAAGCTTCTTCTTGTCCTGAAACCGTTCGGGGATCAGTTTCTTAAATAGAGAGGAGAATATGCCCATTGCACAATCCGTTTCAATGACCGAACAAATATAAACAAATTCGCCTGAAAGTGAAAAGATTATTTGCGATTCCCGGATTTATTCGTATCTTTGCAATCCCAAATTTTGAGATGACCGCTAAGCTCCTTTAAGTCCTGCCGTGGATGGCAGGCGCTTACGGCCGAAAACTTTAACAGTTTTTACTACAGATGTACGCTATCGTAGACATCGCCAGCCAGCAGTTTAAAGTGGAAGCTGGTATGGACATCTTCGTGAACCGGCTCACCGCCAAGAACGGGGAAGCCGTGGAGTTCGACAAAGTGCTCCTCATCGACAATGAGGGCAAAGTGAAAGTCGGCAAGCCTTACGTGAAGGGTGCCAAGGTGCAGGCCACCGTCGTGGACGACGACGCCAAAGCCAAGAAGGTGCTCGTATTCAAGAAAATCCGTCGCAAGGGATTCCAGACGCTGAACGGCCATCGCCAGAAGCTCACCAAGATCCACATCGACGCTATCGCTTAACTTTTTAAAGACGAAAGATTATGGCACACAAGAAAGGTCAATCCAGTTCCAAGAACGGTCGTGAGTCGCATTCCAAACGTCTTGGCATCAAGAAGTTCGGCGAGGAAGTCGTAAAGGCCGGCAACATCATCGTGCGTCAGCGCGGTACTGTTCACAACCCGGGTCTGAACGTAGGTATGGGTAAGGATCACACGCTGTACGCCCTCGTAGACGGCACCGTGAAGTTCACCCGCAAGCGCGAAGACAAATCTTATGTTTCCGTTCTTCCCTTAGAGAACTAAAACATGCTTACATTAAAACTTTTACGCGAGTCTCCGGATTTTGTCATCCGGAGACTTGCCGTTAAAAACTTCGACGCGAAGGAAATCGTCGAAAAGGTCATCGCCCTGGACGACCGCCGCAAGGCCATCCAGACGGAGAGCGACGCCCTCCTGGGGCAGCAGAAGAAAGCCGCCGCCGCCATCGGCCAGCTGATGAAAGAGGGCAAGAAGGCGGAGGCCGAAGCAGCCAAGGCGGAAGTCGCCGCCCTGAAGGAGCGTTCCAATGCCCTTCTGAAGGAGGCCGATGACACCGTCGCCCAGCTGCAGAGCCAGCTCGTCCTGCTTCCCAACCTCCCCTGCGAGCTCGTTCCGGAAGGAAAGGGCGCGGAGGACAACCTGGTGGTGAAGATGGGCGGCCCGGAAGTGCAGCTTCCCGAGAACGCCCTCCCGCACTGGGAACTGGCGAAAAAGTACGACATCATCGACTTCGACCTGGGCGTGAAAATTACCGGCGCCGGTTTCCCCGTCTACAAAGGCAAGGGAGCCAAGCTCCAGCGCGCCCTCATCAATTACTTCCTGGACCGCAACACCGCGGCCGGTTACAAAGAGGTGGAGCCGCCCGTGATGGTGAACGCCGCCTCCGGCTTCGGCACGGGTCAGCTGCCGGACAAGGAAGGTCAGATGTACCACGCGAATCTCGATGACTTCTATATGGTTCCCACCGCGGAGGTCCCCGTCACCAACATTTTCCGGGACGTGATTCTCCAGGCCGATCAATTCCCCCAGAAGCTCACGGCCTATACGCCCTGCTTCCGCCGCGAGGCTGGTTCCTACGGCAAGGACGTCCGGGGTCTGAACCGCCTGCATCAGTTCGACAAGGTGGAGATCGTGCGCATCGAAAAGCCGGAGAACAGCTACGCCGCCCTGGACGAGATGGTCGCCCACGTGGAGAGCCTGGTGAACGAGCTGGGCCTGAAGTACAGGATCCTGCGCCTCTGCGGCGGGGATATGAGCTTCACATCGGCCATCACCTATGATTTCGAACTGTGGAGCGCCGCTCAGGGCCGATGGCTGGAGATCAGCTCCGTTTCCAACTTCGAGAGCTACCAGGCCAACCGCCTCAAGTGCCGCTACAAGGACGAGGAAGGCAAGATGCAGCTCGCCCACACCCTCAACGGCAGTTCGCTGGCCCTGCCCCGCGTAGTGGCCGCTCTGCTGGAGGACAACCAGAAGGACGGATACATCGATATTCCAGCGTGTCTAAGGCCTTATACGGGCTTCGACCGCATCGATTAAAAATAGTCTCGGAGAAATCCGGGACTTTTTCGTAGAAAAGCATTATCTTTGTGAGACTTATGCCGCAAGAGCGCATCATATTGGGCATCGATCCGGGGACCCTTCTGCTGGGTTTCGGGATTGTCCGTGTGAACGGCAAGAAAGCGGAATACGTGGATATGGGCGTGCTGGACCTGCGAAAGGAGGCTGATGCCTACGCCAAGCTCCGCGCCATCTACGAATGCATCGGCGAGGTGTGCAAGAGCTATCACCCCACGGAACTGGCCATCGAAAGTCCGTTCTACGGGAAGAACGCGCAGGTGGTCCTGAAACTGGGCCGGGCGCAGGGAGCGGCCATCCTGGCGGCCCTGGAATACGGGGTGCAGTCGGTGACGGAATATGCCCCCAGAAAGGCCAAGGAAGCCATTGTGGGCAACGGTGCCGCCTCCAAGGAGCAGGTGCAGATGATGCTGGAAAAAACGCTGGGCGTGAAGCTGGAAAGCCGCCATCTGGATGCCACGGATGCCCTGGCCATCGCCCTGTGCCACCACTTCCAGACCGCCCAGCCTCTGGCGGCCGCCAAGGGGAAGGGGGGATGGGAGCAGTTTTTGAAAGATCACCCCGATAGAATTGCCTGAATGAATTAAACCTTTGCACCCGGAGGGTGTCAAAGATATGTTTTGAAAATATTTTATGGTTAGAAGAATCGTCCTGGCCCTTGCGGCCCTCTTTTCCGCTGTCGGGTTGTTCGCCCAGAACTATAAGATAACCCTCCAGCTGCAGGATGTCATTACCCGTGAGGCCATCGGCTTCGCCACCGTGTCCCTGGCTCCGGAGAAGGGCAAACACATCTATTCGCTCTCAGACGCGGACGGCCATGCGCAGTTCGACAAAGTGAAGGCCGGGAAGTATACCCTCAAGGCCGAAATCCTGGGCTACAAGCCCCTGGAACAAGCACTTGACGTAAAAGAGAATATGGACCTGGGCATCCTGGAGATGGATCTGGACCGCCAGGTACTGGACGCCGCGCAGGTGACGGCCCTGGGCAACCCCGTGGTAATCAAGAAGGATACGGTGGAGTACAACGCCTCTTCGTTCAAGATCTCGGACGACAATATGCTGGTGGACCTCCTGAAGAAGCTTCCCGGCATTGAGGTAGGCGAGGACGGCTCCATCACCTCCAACGGCGAAACCATCACCAAGATTACCATCGAAGGCAAGACCTTCTTCCTGGACGACCCTCAGCTAGCTTCCCAGAACATTCCCGCCAAGCTGGTGGAGAAGGTGAAGGTGGTCAAGAAAAAGAGTGAGCAGGCCGAATTCACCGGCATCGACGACGGAGAGGACGAGACCGTCATCGACCTGTCCGTGAAGCCGGGAATGATGAACGGCGTCTTCGGCAACGCGATGGCCGGCGGCGGCCACGACATTCCTTCCACGCCGGGCCAGGTGAACGACTGGCGCTGGCAGACCGCCTTTATGGGAGGCCGTTTCACGGACAGCAGCCAGATCAGCATCATCGCCAACGCCAACAACACCAACAACCGTGGCTTCAATGACCTCGCGGGCTCAATGATGAACTCGATGATGGGCGGAGGCGGCGGAATGGGCCGCGGCGGCCGTGGTGGCGGCGGCTGGGGTCCTTCCAGCGGCATTACCACCTCCTGGATGGGCGGCGTCAACGGCAACTGGGATCTTTTCGACAAGAAGATGGAACTGGGTGCCAACTATCTCTACAACGGTTCCGTCATCGACGTGCTGGAGGAGACCTATAAGGAAACCTATATGAAGGACGGCTCCACGCTCATTTCGAGCGACAACGGTAACAGCCACCGCTTCACGGACGGCCACCGCTTCGGGATGCGTCTGGAACACAAGTTCTCCGAGAATACCTCCATCCTGTTTCAGCCGCAGTTCAATTTCGGCCGCGGCAGTTTCGTCCAGCAGAGCGAGTTCGACTCTTCCACCCGCGACGCCGACGGCAATGTGAGCAAGACCAACGAGGGTTTCACGAACAACACCGGCAACAACAACAACTGGCAGACGAGGGGCTTCTTCCTCCTGCGCCAGCGGCTGGGCATCCCCGGGCGGACGATATCGGCCAACATCGACTGGAACCTCTCCAACAACGTGATGGAGGGCTTCAACCAGTCGCTCACAACCACCTATAGGGGCGGTACGGGCAGCGATGCGCGCATCAACCAGCGCTACGACCAGACTTCGAAGAATCGCAGCGTGGGTTCCCGCATCGTGTACACCGAGCCCCTGGGCGGTAACTTTTATCTGGAGGCCAGCTACAACATCCGCTATGCCCGCAGCGAGAGCGAAAAACTTACGTACAACAGCGCGGATTACGTATGGGGCAATTTCGAGATGGGCGGCGGCAGCCTTCCCTACACCGCCACGGGCGAACGGAAGGACGACGCCTACAGCAACAACATCCTCAACTGGAGCCTGAACCAGAACATCGGCCTGTCCTTTATGTATCAGGACGACGCCCTGCGGGCCCAGCTGGGTGCATCGGCCATCCCTACCCGCACCTACAACGAGACCTTCAACCACGCCAAGGGCGAGGCTGTCATCTACAACCCGGAGACCATCTGGAACTTCTCGCCGCGCGCGATGCTCTTCTACGACTTCAACGACAACTCCAACGTGCGCCTGTTCTACTGGGGCCGGAGCAGCCAGCCGTCCACCAGCCAGCTGAACCCGGTGCTGGACAACTCCAATCCGTTGTCCCTGGCCCTCGGCAACCCCTTCCTGAACCCGTATTTCAGCCATAATCTTCGGAGCGACCTGGAGCTGAGCAACCGCCAGACCTTCTTCACGATGCGTATCCACCTGGAGGGCGGTATGGTGCAGAATCCCATCACCAACGCTTCCTGGTACGATGCCGGCGGCCGCGTGTACACCTTCCCGGTGAACGGGCACAACTCCTATAACGGCGCGGTGCGCATTATGCTCAATACGCCCATCGGCAAGTCCCCGTTCTCCATTTCCAATATGCTGCGCACCTCCTATTCCAAGAGCGGCAGCTACAACGGCGGCACGCTGGATGTGACGGCCTTCGAGACCCGGGATGCGCAGGGGAACATCACCGAGTTCAAATATCAGGATTTCCACAAATACTACTTCGAGGACAATCCCGGCAAGTGGGCGGAGGATTTCCAGGACAACATCACGCGTTCCCTCACGCTGATCGACCGCTTCCGCGTCACCTTCCGCAACGATAACCTGGAGGTGATTGCCAGCGCCCGCACGCGCGTGTCCAAGCCCTGGTACACCCTGCAGGAGGCCGTAGCGGCCACCTGGAACAACCAGGTGCAGGGCTCCGTCAAGTGGACCATCGGCCAGACCGGCATCGAACTCTCCACCGACGCCGCCTACAACTGGTACAACGGCTACACCACGCCGCAGGAACCGCAGCTGGTGTGGAACGCTTCGTTCTCGATGCCGCTCTTCAAGCGCCAGGCCACCCTGTCCCTCAAGGCCTATGACCTGCTGGACCAGGCCCGGAACCTGATGGTGACCACCACGGACAACTATTATCAGGAAACGCGCAACAATACGCTGGGCCGATACATTATGCTCTCCTTCACCTGGCGTTTCGGCAACTTTGGCAAGGCCGGCGAGAAGATGCGCTCCCGGATGGGCGGCGGCCCTGGCGGCCGCGGCGGCAGGATGTTCTAAGCGACATAGTGGCGCCATTTTTCAATGAGCGCGCACATATCTTCCGGCAGGGCGGCTTCGAAATGGAGCCGCTCTCCTGTTACCGGGTGGGTGAACCCCAGCGTGCGGGCGTGAAGCGCCTGCCGCGGACAGAGGGCGAAACAGTTCTGGATGAACTGCTTGTATTTAGCGTAGATGGTTCCCTGGCGGATTTCAGCGCCGCCGTAGCGTTCGTCGTTGAAGAGGGGGTGGCCGATGGAAGCCATATGCACGCGAATCTGGTGCGTCCGGCCCGTCTCCAGGCGGCATTCCACCACCGTGATGAAGCCGAAGCGCTCCAGCACCCGCCAGTGCGTCACGGCCCATTTCCCCTTTTCGGGGTCGTCGTAGACGCGGAACCTGAGGCGGTCGTTGGGATCCCGGCCGATGGTTCCTTCGATGGTCCCTTCATCCTCGGCGATGTTTCCCCACACGACGGCCGTGTAGATGCGGTCGATGGAATGGACGAAGAACTGGTCCGCGAGGTTGAGCTGCGCGGCGGGGTTCTTCGCCACCACCAGCAGGCCGCTCGTATCCTTGTCGATGCGGTGCACCAGCACGCCCATCCGCTCGTCCTCCACATCGGGGCTCAGATGCAGAAAGTAGGCGAGGGCGTTCACCAGCGTGCCGTTGTAGTTGCCGTGACCGGGATGGACCACCATTCCGGCGGGCTTGTTGATAACCAGCACGTCGTCGTCCTCATAGACGATATCGAGGGGAATGTTTTCCGGAAGAATCTCCGTTCCGCGGCGTTCGTAAGGCATCACGAACTTCACCACGTCGCAGGGCCGCACCATATAATTGGCCTTCACGGGTTTGTCGTTCACCAGCACATAGCCCAGCTTGATGGCCTGCTGGACGCGGCTGCGGGAAGTGTCCTCCTGATGCTCGGCGATGAACCGGTCGATGCGCAGCGGCTCCTGGCCCTTGTCGACCAAAAGACGGAAGTGCTCGAAAAGTTCGTCGGAATCGTTCATTCTTCCGGCAGTTTGGACTTGTCCAGGGTAAGGGAAAGGCCGATGGGCGTACCCAGCGCCTTCACGGCGCCCTGGGCGTCCTGCAGATAAACGACGGCGTTCACGGAATCCGCGTATGTGCGGATGTCTTTGTCGAAGCGGACCTTGCCCACATTGAGGAAACGCTCGTGGAGGGCGTCCACGGCGCCCACGTATTTCATCCCGATGACCTTGGGCACCACGGTGCGGTTGTCCTCTCCGGAAACGGCCACCTTCAGGTCTACGGCCGATCCGTTCACCACCAGGTCTCCGGCATTCACTTCCACGCCGTTCACGCTCTGGCCCAAAACAGTATTGGTGGCCATATCGCGCACGTAGTTCAGCTGGCCCAGGTTAAGGCCGCGGTTCTGCAGCTGGCTGCGGGCTTCCGAGACGGAATAGCCCAGGAGGTTCGGCATCACCACTTTCCGGGGCACGACGGAATTGATGGTAAGGAAGATACTGCGTCCTTTCTTGACGGTGGCGCCGGCCTTGGGCGACTGGCGGTAAATCACGCCGCCGGGCAGCCGCTTCACGAACACGGAATCCACCACTTTCACGTTCACGTTCTCCCGGGAGGCCACCTCTTCCGCCTGCAGGACGGGGAGATTTGTGAAATCCGGGACCGTGACGGTCTTTCCGTGCCGGGTGATGACGCGGAGGCTGATGGAGGCCGCCACGATGAGGATGACCACCACGACGGCGGCCCAGACAAGGTTCTTTACAATCCAGTTATCTTTCAGTGCCATAGGAATCCTGTTAACCCTGCGAATTTACGAAAAAAATTCATAACTTTGCCCTTGATGCGAAAGCAGGGAGTCATATTCGCCCTTCTGGCGCTGCTGTTCACGCTGCTGATGAGTCTGCCGTGGCTGGTGCCCCATATGGGCTGCACCGTCCTCGTGGGCCTGCTGCCGCTCCTGGTAATGGAGCGGCTGGCCACCCAGTACAAGGTGAAGCGCTTCTTTTGGTGGCACTACGGCAGCTTCGTCCTGTGGAACGCCGTCACCACCTGGTGGGTGGGCGGGGCCACCGTGGGCGGGGCCATTTTCGCCATCCTGGCCAATGCGCTCCAGATGAGCGTCGTGTTCGGCAGCTTCCGCTGGGTGAAAAAGCGCCTGGGCGGGGCCCTGCCCTATATTTACCTCGCCGCCGCGTGGATTGCCTGGGAGCGCTACTATCTCACCATCGCCCAGATTTCCTGGCCCTGGCTGGTGCTGGGAAACGCCTTTGCCGATACAACCTCCCTCATCCAATGGTACAGCGTCACCGGTCACCTGGGCGGCTCGCTGTGGGTGTGGGCGGCGAACCTCGCGCTCTTCGGCGGAATGGTCGCCCTTTCGGACGGCCGGGTGGGCCGATGGACCTGGAAAGCCCGCGTGGCCGCCACAGCCGGCATCGTAGCCGCCCTTTTTGCGCCGATGATCTGGTCGGCCTGTCTGCGTTTCGACGAGGAAGGGCCGGAGCTGGAGGTGGTCATCGGCCAGCCCAATCTGGATCCTTACCAGAAGTTCGAATCCCTGAGCCAGGAGCAGCAGGATGCGCGTTTCCTTGCGCAGTTGGAGAAGGCCGACTGGCCCGCGGACAGCATCGCGCCGGTGCTGGTCCTGGGTCCGGAAACCCTCACGGCCTCGCTGTTCACCGACGCGGTGGGGGAGAACCCCAGTTTCCTGCGTTATCAGGCCTTCCTGCAGAAGCATCCGTCGGCCCGTCTCATCTTCGGCGCCTCGTCCTATGACCGGGAGGTCTCGTTCAGCCCCCCGAATCCCTGTTCCTATGATCTGGGGTCCCTTGCCAGCGGGAAGCGGACCGAGCGTCTGTACTACACCGCCCACAATACGGCCGTCCTGATGGATGCCGCAGGCCGATACGACCTCTACCACAAGTCCAAACTCGTGGTGGGGGTGGAGCTGACACCCTATCCGAAGGTGTTCATCCCCTTGGAAAAGATCCTGGGCGGAAACCTGATGGGGAAAGACGTGGGTAACGGCCCTGAGGGAGCATCGGCCTTATTTTTCGCGACCGAAGGGGTATCGGCTCCTGCGGTAGCGATTGGCACAGCCGTCTGCTATGAGTCGGTCTACGGCGAGTTCTGCACGGGCTATGTCCGGAAGGGCGCGAAACTGCTTGCCGTGATTACGAACGATGCCTGGTGGGGGAATACGCCCGGGTATCGGCAGCATTTGAGTTACAGCCGCCTGAGGGCCATCGAAACCCGCCGCTGGCTGGCCCGCTGCGGCAATACCGGCGTGAGCGCCGTCATCGACCCTTGCGGACGCATCGTTAAACGTTCGCCCTGGTGGGAGGAAGCCGTCCTGCAGGGCCGGGTACAGCTTCTGGAAGGCCAGTCTTTCTTCGTCCGCTACGGGGATATGGTGGGGCGCGTAGCCGTCTTCCTGTTCCTGCTCCTGGGCTCCGCCGCCATCATCCGCCGTTTTAAGAAATAGTGATTATGACCCATACCCTTCTCTTCTTTTTGCTTTCCCTGCTTCCTTTCGTTTCCCCCGTGGAATGGAAGGCGGCGGTGGAACCCGTCTCAGGAAACGAATACGAACTGGTGCTCTCCGCTACCATCGAACCCGGTTACTACATCCATCCGATGGCGGACCGCTATGCCGGTACGCTGCTGGAGCTGGCTCCGGGCGTGACGGCGCAGGGAGAACCGGAAGAGGTGTTTGAGGCGGCCGATTACAAAGGCGAGACGGTGGCCGAAAAAGAATATGTGCTCCGGCAGAAAGTGGTGCTGGACGGCGCGGAGAACGTGGAGGGGACCGTCACCTGGTACGCCTGTACGAACGGCGTCTGCAACAGTCCGGAGGATTATGCGTTTTCCGTTCCGGTAACGGTTTCTCCGGCGGCACCAGCTGCATCGGCCCCTGTCGGGCTCTGGAAACTCATCCTGGAGGCCATCCTGTGGGGGCTTTTGATGCTCCTGACCCCCTGCGTCTTCCCGATGGTCCCGATGACCGTCTCGTTCTTCCTCAAGCAGAAGGGCGGACGGCTGCAGGCCATCCTGTACGGGGCCTTCATCGTGCTGCTCTACACGCTGCCCATCTGCGTGATCATCGGCCTCACCTGGGCCGCCGGAGGTTCTGCCGTCACGGCCGACATCTTCAACTGGCTCTCCACTCACTGGCTTCCGAACATCCTCTTCTTCGTCATCTTTATGCTCTTCGCGGCGTCCTTCTTCGGCGCCTTCGAGATAGTCCTCCCGTCTTCCTGGACCACCAAGGCCGATGCTAAATCCGGCAAAGGCGGCATCCTGGGCGTGTTTTTCCTCGCCCTTACGCTGGTGCTGGTGAGCTTCAGCTGCACGGGGCCCATCGTGGGGACGGTCCTCATCAAGAGCACGCAAGGGGAGTTCTGGGTGCCGATGGTGACGATGCTCGCGTTCAGCATCGCTTTCGCCCTGCCGTTCGCCCTGCTGGCCCTGTTCCCCTCGCTGCTGTCCAGGCTGCCCAAGAGCGGCGGCTGGCTCAACAGCGTGAAGGTGGTGCTGGGCTTCATTGAAATCGCCCTCGGCCTGAAGTTCCTCTCCACGGCCGATCAAACCTACCACTGGCACATCCTGGACCGGGAAGTGTACCTGGCCATCTGGATTGCCGTGTTCATCCTGCTGGCGCTGTATCTGCTGGGTCTTATCCGCTTCAAGAATGACGAACCGCTGAAGCACCTTTCCTTCGGCCGCTTCACCCTGGCCCTCGTGGATATTGCTTTTGTGGTGTATTTGATCCCCGGGATGTGGGGCGCGCCCCTGAAGGCCCTCAGCGGTTACCTGCCGCCCATCCAGACGCAGGATTTCGTGCAGGGAAGCATCGTCGCCGGCGATCAGTCTTCGGTCGTTCTGAACGATCCTTCTGTCATTCTGAGCGATAGCGAAGAATCCCTTTTGGTTCGCTTACCCTACGGCCTCATCGGCTACACCTCTCTGGAAGATGGCCTTGCGGCGGCATCGGCCTCCGGCAAAAAGGTCTTCGTGGACATCACAGGTTACGGCTGCGTGAACTGCCGCGAGATGGAGGCCCGCGTTTGGAGCGACCCTGCTGTGCTTTCTCAGCTCCGCGACGATTACGTGATTGTGTCGCTCTATGTGGACGATAAAACCAGGTTGCCGGAAAGCGAATGGGTCACCACCCCTGCCGGAAAGGTGTTGAAAGATGTGGGAAGGGTGAATTCCTACTTTGTGCAGGAACGCTTCGGGGTGAACTCCCAGCCGAATTACTTCATCCTGGATGCCTCCGGCGCCGTCCTCCGCGGCCCGCGCGGCTACAACCTGGACCCCGCCGCCTTCGCGGAATTTTTGCGTTATTGAGACGTTCCGTCGACTATGCCACAGATAGAGCCATCAGTTCTTCGCCGATGGCGTGAAGAGTGGCATAGATATCCTTCAGACGATCGCTGGAGGGTTTTTTGGCTCCGCTGATGTATTGGGCGAAAAGACTTTGGGAGATGCCCATTCTACGGGCAACCGCTGAAGCATTTAGCTCAGGATGGGCCAGGAAAACCCGGTAAAGCTCCGTGTGTTCTTTCGTGTAAAAGAAACTCTCGAAGCTCAGGTCTTCGTCAATGTCCGGCCAGTGAATGCCGTATTCATCGGTTTCATAGTTTGCCCTCTGCTGTTCAGTGGCATATTTAAGACGAGGATATTCGTCATAATACTCACAGGCCTCGCGTCCGTCTGTGGTGCGAATCCACACGGCATCCGGAGTGAGCCATACTTTTTCAATGCTGATCATTTTACCGCCTTTTGTTGAAATACCGATTCCAATGCTCTGCAATAATCTCCTCGTTCTCTTCAATAATTGACTCCACAAGTTTTAGCTCGGAAGTTTTAAACCCCTGATTCTCCTTCAATGTTACCGGGAATAATGCATACTTTGCCTTCTTTCCATCCTTGAGCACGTGTATGTGCAGTGGCTCATGGTCATTGGAGTAGAACTTGAAGATAAAACCGAAGAGTATAAATACAGTTGGCATCGTTTTTTCTTTGCAAAGATAGGTAATAAATTTATTACCCACAATACTTTTTGCAAAAAATGCCTTCGCGGAATTTTTGCGTTATTGATAGCTGGCTGGCGCAGGTTCCCCGCTGTAGCGGCGCAGGCGCCATAAAAGTGCCGAAGCCTGCACCGCGAATCTACATCTTGTGCGTTCTGCTGGCGCAGGCATCCCGCCAAAAATGAAGCCTGCGCCGCATTGCTCTCCACTAAAGCACGAAAAGTGGCATAGGGGACGGGAAGTGTGCTTTAGGCAGGCCAAAAATAGGCACTAAAGCACGAATACGTGCGTAGAAGGCAGAAAGTGTGCTTTAGTGGAAGAAATAAGGATGGGAGGAATAGCACAGCAGCGTGCCTTGGCCCCAAAGCAAAGTCAACTTCGGCGCTATTTCTTTTGTAGGACAGCAAGGAAATTGACCCCAATCCCAAGATTGATACTCCAGGCGGGAGCCGGCGAAGGGAAATTTGTCCTGGCCACAAAGAGACGTCCACGGACAGCAAAATCAGATACGCCGTAGTAGAACGGCAGATACTCCAGTATTCTAAGGTATTTATAATCGGCCGAAATACCTGCCTGGAATCTGAATCCCGCAATCTCATCCGAGTTTTTCTTCGGATTTGCAGGAATCCCTGAATATTCTGGATAATCTATAAAACCCACGCCCACTCCCACGAACGGGGAAATGCGCCAGGTCTGAGAATTGAACAGCGTGTAACCCAAAGAAGCTTCTATATGCCCGCCCGTTACATTCTTGCCGGCCTCCCATTGATAGCCGTCAAGTGGGATATCCTTTTTATACTTGCCGCCCCATCCCAGCAAACCGTCCAAAAAGAGAGAGAACCGTCTGTAGACGAAATCAAAAGACAAATCCAGTCCAAATATAGGTGTCAAATAGGAAGCAAAATCTCCAAGAAAAAACTCGGACCCGACTCCGATATTGACGCCCAAACCAAATCCTCTGGGCTCTGTTTTTAAATCATCAAAGAGAACATCATCTGTTTTAGAAAGCGCCGATTTTACCAGTTCGGAATAATAACGCACAGCTTCAATATCCCGTCCCTGATTCGTCCCATTTTTCATCTGGGATATGAAGCTGTTGGCTATATACGAATATTGATTCATAATGCCTTCCATCCCGGTATTTGACGTCGAGATAAACTCTTTTATCGCACGCCGACGGCAGATCTCCATATAGTCAAACCCCGTTTGAAAATATAGGAGCATATCGGGGGTCTGATAGTTCTGTTGTGCCCAGGATGCATATGGGTTCATAAAGGTTCTGGCAGAAGGACCTCGAACAATCGTATTGCCGATTCTCCCAATCTGTTCAAAGGCATTCCATTGTATGCCGCACTCAAATTCGGAAATCTTGGGCCATTCTCCGTTAAGTATCTGAATATCTTTAAAGGTGATTGGCCCCTCGTCCCAGTAACGGAGCCAGCCATCAAGGTTCGATGACAAATTTAAATCCACCGGATCGTCCAGTAAATTCCATTTCCTGTCCTCTGGCGACTGCGCATAAAGGAAAAGGCTCGAGAGGATAAGCGCGGCAACGGATATGATGAGTTTTCGCATAGATAACACTTACAAAGATACAATTTTATCAGAATAAATTCTAGTCGTTTTCTCAGCCCCATTGGACAACCAGCTCCTGGAGGATACGCCATTTTTGATAAAAATGATGTATATTTGAAGAAAAGTAGCAGAATGCAAACAGCCCTCATCACAGGCGGGAGTTCGGGAATCGGGCTCGAGTATGCCGGGCAGCTGGCCCGGAGGGGCTGCGGCCTGCTGCTGGTGAGTAACCAGGAGGAGCAGCTGCGCGAGGTGGCGGAAAGACTTCAGGCCGATTATGGCGTACCTGTGAAGGCGCTGTATATGGATCTGGCGAAGGAAGGCTGTGCACAGGAGCTCGTGGATTACTGCGACAAGGAGGGCCTCGCCGTAGACATCCTTATCAATAATGCCGGGATGTTCTTCATCGACTATCTGGGGGAAGAGAACCTGGAAAAGGCCCGGGCGATGATGAAACTGCACGTTCAGACAGTCACCGAATGCTGCATCCTCTTCGGGGAGAAGATGAAGCAAAGAGGCCGGGGGAAAATCCTCATTATGTCCTCGATGACGGCGCGTATCCCCGCCCCGGGCATCGCCATTTATTCGGCCTCCAAGGCCTATCTGAAATCCTTCGGCAAAAGTTTGTCCTACGAATTGAGACCCTACGGCGTCACCGTGACCACCGTGTGCCCCGCCGCCGTGGATACCGGCCTTTACAAACTGAGCGATAAGATGCGGAAGGCGGGCCGATGCCTCGGCCTGGTGCAGCGTCCGGAAACGCTGGTAAATAGGGCCTTGAGGGCCCTGGACCGTGGGCGTCGCACGTACAGCCCCGGCATTATGAACGTCCTCCTTCCTCCGCTGGTAAAACTCCTTCCCGCGCGGCTGATTGACCGCCTGGGACTAAAATGGATGCAATAGATGCTCGCGAAAAACTATCTGAGAATCTTTGGTACGACGGTGGCCGCCGGATTGCTGCTTTGGGGCGTCCTGCACGTCAGGAGCTGCACCGAGGAGCGGCGCTGGCTGGCCCTGGGGCCGATAGAAAACCACCCCGTACGCATCTGGGACGTTCGCTACAAGCGGGAGTTCAACGATATGAACGACGTGCAGTTGGAGGTGGCGCAGGCGCTGGGCGTCCCTCCCGTAGCCGACAGGGAGGCGGCCGAAAAACTCAAATCCCGCCTGGTCAAATTGGAGAACAACGACCTCTACGTCATCGACTCCCTCACGCACTCCATTCCCTATCTCGTGCCGCGGGCTCGTGACCTCCTGGATACCATCGGCCGGCATTTTCAGGATTCCCTCGCCGCCAAAGGGCTCAACCCCTACAAACTGGTGATTACTTCCGTCCTGCGCACGGAGGCCGATGTGGCCAAACTCAGCCGCCGCAACGTCAATGCCTCGGAGAACTCTACGCACCGCTACGGGACCACCTTCGACCTCTCCTACTGGCGCTACGTGAAGATTCCCGACCTTCGCGGCCGCCCCTACGAAGACGTACCGCCGGAATACCTGCGCGCCACGCTGGGCCAGGTGCTCAAGGACCTTCACGACAAAGGGAACGTGTGTTATATCAAATATGAAAGGAAGCAGAATTGCTTCCACATCACGGTGCGATGAGAGATTCACTGGTCCGATACATTGAAACGGAAATCATTCCGCAGTACGCCGCATTTGACAAGGCGCACCGGGAGGACCACGCGCGGGCGGTGATGGAACGGGCGCTCGGGATGGCGGAGCAGTACCCGCAAATCGACACGGAAATGCTATATACGGCGGCCGCCTGCCACGACCTGGGGCTCGCGGTAGACCGCAAGACGCACCACCTGGAGAGCGGGCGAATAATCCGCAGCAATGAAAGGCTCCGGGAATGGTTCTCTCCGGAGCAGATCGAGGTCATCGCCCAGGCGGCGGAAGACCACCGGGCATCGGCCCAAACCCCGCCCAGAAGCCTCTACGGCTGTCTGGTGGCCGAGGCCGACCGGATGATCGTCCCGGAAACCATTATCCGCCGCACCGTGCAGTTCGGCCTGTCCCACTATCCTGAACTGGACAGGAAAGGGCACTGGCAGCGCACGCTGGACCACCTGCACGAAAAGTACGCCGAAGGGGGCTACCTGCATCTTCTCATCCCCGGAAGCCCCAATGAAAAACCGTTAGCCGAACTCCGTCGGATTATTCGTGACGAAGCCCGGCTAAGGGAAATATTCGAAGAAGTTTACAGCGAAGAAACCCGCTAAAACTTATACAGATTCAATCCGGTTTCGGGGTCCGGGTAGCGGCCGATTTCAACGCCCGGGAAGGTTCCCACCAGCAGTTCGCAGGCACCGTTGATGCGGGCCGATAGCAGGTGGCCGCCCACGCAGGTATAGTCCCGGCGGCTGCAGGTGAGGTGCAGGTGCAGATAGGGTTTTCCGTCCTTTTGGGAGATGTTGCCGGTGAGATTCGTAATCTCCATCTGCTCGGCGAAGGTCTTGTCCACATACTTTTTGGTGGCGGGATCCAGAAAACGGAAGGTGGCCTCGTTGATGGCGCCGATTCCGCTTACCTGACCGGCCAGGATGCCCTTTTCCAGGCAGAAGGCCGTGAGGGCTTCCACAATTTCCACGTGATTGTCCAGACTCAGCACATAGCGCTGGCCCGGTAGTTCCTTGAACTTATACATATTCTATATTTTTTCTTTCTTTCCGCTGCGGCGGGAACGTTCGGCCGCAAAACCCATCAGGTGGCTCTCGATGGACACGTCGATGCTGCTGGAGAGGTGGCCTGCATCCTGCCGGTCCACGGCCTCCAGGAAGTCCCGCACCAGACGGTAGTCGCCGCCGCCGTGGCCGGACTGGGCGTATTCGGGAATCTCCGCGACTTTCATATTCCAGATTTTGGGCGTGCGGGTGAGGAAGTCCGTCACGGTGAACTCCTTCATATCGCCCTCGATGTAGCCCATCGTCCCCATAATGCGGGTGCGGCGGCCGCCCTTCGGCGTGAAGGCGTCCATCGTGAAGGAGGCGGTGACATTGCCTTCGAAGACCATATCGGCCACATAATGGTCCGGCTGGTCGTTGTCGCAGTGGAAGACGCAGCGGGCGTAGCTGTTGTAGCGCGGGTCCTTCAGGCGGCTCATAATGAGCGCGGGGTCTTTGCTCCCGTTCAGGTCGAACACCCCCAGGTGTTGCTTCAGACGGGTGTAGATCTCCACGGCATCGTAGGGGCATTTCCCCTGGTGGGGGCAGCCGTCGGTGCAGTATTTCGGCGCCCCTTCCGGCGCATTCTCCGCCTTGAAGAAGGTGAGGGAACCATCGGCCGATATGCTCTTGCAGGGCTTGTCGATGATCCAGCGGAGGATGTCAAGGTCGTGGCAGGACTTGGCGAGGATGATGGGCGTGGTTTCCTTGGAGGAGCGCCAGTTGCCCCGCACGTAGGAGTGGGACATATGGGCGTACTGGATGGGCTCCATATGCTGGATGCTCACCACTTCGCCGATGGCCCCGCTCCGGACCACCTCGCGGAGGGCCATAAAATAGGGGGAGTAGCGCAGGACGTGGCACACGGCCACGATCCGTCCGGTCTTCTTGGTCTTTTCCCGGATGGCCTTGCACTCCTTCGCGGTGGGGGCGACGGGTTTTTCCAAAAGGACGTCGTAGCCCAGGTCCAGCGCCATCATACAGGGCTCGTAGTGCCTGTCGTCCGGGGTGGCGATGACAACAGCATCGGCCAGTTTCTTCCCCGTGGCGAACACTTCGCGGTAATGGCCGAAGCGCATCTCCGCCTGCACGCCGTGTTTGTCTCCCAGGTAGTTCTTCCGGTGCTCCAGAATGTCCGAGACGCCCACGACCTTCATCCCGTTCGGGAATTTCTCCGCATACCTTGCATAGGTCTTTCCGCGGTTGCCGCAGCCGATGATGATGACGCTGACGGGATGGCTGACCTCCGGATTCAGCGAACGGACGGGGGAGAGACCCGTAACGGGATCTATCCCTTTGGTGTCATCTGCGGCGCTCCCCATCCATTGGGCGGCGCCGGCCTGGGGCCCGGCGAGGGCGGTTCCTACCGCCGCCAGGGAAACTCCTTTAAGGAAATCACGTCTTTTCATACTCACAAATATAATTAATTTCCGCAAAAAAATGCGTAACTTGGCAGCGGTAAAAAGATACTTACCAAATCATTGCAAAAAAAAGAATAACTGTTATATCCGGGTTTATGATCCTGCGTTATCTTCGCACCGTTATGAAAAAGTTTTTTATTCCCGCATTGCTTCTTTGCATCCTTTCCGCTTGTAATTCTAAGGAAAACATTACCCCCGGCCCTACACCTGATCCAGGACCCGGGCCGGAGCCGGAAGTGGTGTCGAAGGGTGCCTATAAGCACGTCGTCATCATCGGCCTGGACGGAGCCGGCGCAGCCTTCAGGGACACCAATACGCCCGCTTGCGACGTCATTTTTGCCAATCAGGCCACCACGTACACCTGCCGGGTGGGAATGCCCAGTATGAGCGCCCAGGGCTGGGGTTCCATCCTTCACGGGGTCCTTCCGGAGCATCACGGCCGCACCAACGAAATCATCGAGGGCAAAGACAAATATGACCCGAATTACCCGGATCCTTCTTATCCGGCGTCAAATCCCTATCCTTCCATTTTCAAAGTGGTAAAGCAAGCTATGCCGGATGCGAAGCTGGCTTCTATTGTGGAATGGAATCCCATCAATGCCGGTCTCGTGGAAAATGGTCTCGACGTTGAAAAAGCGACCGGGTCCGGTGACGCGGAAGTTTTCAACAAGATTCTGACCTATCTAACCAGCAACGACCCCACGCTGCTGTTCATCCAGTTTTCTTCGCCGGACGACATCGGCGAATCAAAAGGGTTCGGCTCCGACATCTATCTGGCCACCATCACCACGGTGGATGCATACGTGGGGAGTATTTATTCCAAGCTGAAACAGAAAGGCCTGCTGGACGATACCCTGTTCATCGTCACCGCGGACCACGGCGGCAAGGGCAAGACCCACGGCGGCCCCACCGATGAGGAAAGAAATGTATTCCTCGGGGTTGCCGGAAAGACGGTGGCCAGCGGCACCATCGTGGACGCAGAATCCCGCGACGTTGCGGCGATCGCCGCCTATGCCCTGGGCCTGGACAGCCCGGCAACCTGGAGCGGCCGCGTCCCCGCCGGCGTGTTCAAGGATGTTACCGAGGCCCCCGATCACAAGGATCCGGGTGAGGAGTATCGTGGCCACCAGACAAAGCCCACGCCGGTCCTGAGCAATATGCAGTCCCTGCTTTCCGGGCACAATGTGGTCGCTTATCTGCCGTTCGACGGCGGCATCGCCGACGCATACGGCAAGGTAACCACCACCTCCTCCGGGACGCTGTCCTACTCCGACGCCTACTTCGGGAAAGGCGTGGACCTGCATAACGGATACGTCACGCTGAAGGACGTTACAGTGGGCGCCGGGTCGTTCTCCGTGGCGTGCTGGCTGAAGGCCGATCCGATGTGGCCGAACAAAGTGAACGATCCCTCCCTGATTTCCAACAAGAACTGGCAGGAGGGTGTGTACAAGGGCTTCATCCTGTCGTACAGGGGTACCCGGGACCTTAAGTTCAACGTGGGTGACGGCTCCAAGAACCGGATGGACTACGTCCGGCTCCTGCCCACCAACTTCGACACCGGCTGGATGCACGTGATTCTCACGGTGGACCGCCCGAACAAAAAGGTACGCATCTATACGGACTTTATCTTTGAAGGTGAGGAATCTGTGATTCCGAGCACGCTCGCCAGCATCTCCTTCGACTCAATGCCTCTCAACATCGGCCAGGACGGAACCGGTGTTCTGGAGTATAGCCTCCCCGCCGTCGTGGACGAGTTCATTATGACCTCCGACGTCCTGAGCGAGGCCGATGTGGCCGCCCTCAAGGCCTATTACGAGTAGTTATTTGACGCGGAAGACGTTCTCGCCGGCTTTGACGGAGCGGCACTTGCCGTTGATCTGGAGCCGGTAGGGCTTGTTGGAGATCACCGTCACCTTTCCGTCCTCATAGAGGATGTCGGTGGTGATGTCCCCGAAGGAGAGGTTCCGGATGCCGTGGCGGCAGCTTTGGTGCAGATTCCATTTGACGGTGGCGCTGCGGGCGTCCACGTACCAGAATCCCAGCACGTTCTCGATGAATAAGGAGATGGGGCCCAGGGCCGACCATCCGCAGAAATCGGCCTTGACTTCCTTGATATGGAGCTTGCTGCTGTTTTTCGAGGCGGGCCGGGGACGGGTGGGGCTGTAGCACTCCCAGATGGTGTGGGGCTCGTACTCGGCGTAGGTGCGCCACATATGCTCGAGGATGGCCTCGGCGTTCTTGTCGGCCAGGTCGAAGAACCCGTACTTTTCCAGCGCTTTGATGCCCATATAGGCCGTGGGAAGCCAGACGGAGCCGCGCCAGTAGTCGCCGTCCGGGTCGAACTGCTCGTCGTCCCGGGCCACGGAGACCCACGGCACCATCCCGCCCAGTTTGTCGTCCTTCAGGGCGAATTCCACCATCGCGCGGGCCTGCCGGCGGGAAGGAATCTCCGCCAGCATCGCCCAGAAGGAGGCTGGGGTGAGGATGCGGGTTTTGGAAAGGTCGGGCTCCCGGATGTCGTAGTAGCAGCCGTCTTCCTTATCCCAGTAGTATTTGTTCACCGTTTTCTTCAGCTCCTTGTATTTGGCCTTGTACTCCTTCTGGGCGGCCTTGTCCCCCGCCAGATCGGCCAGCCGGGAGATGTAGAGGGCCGATAAAGCCTGCTGCGAGATGGCGTCCACCCACAGCATCGGCATCGCCCTTTTTCGCGGCGTGTTGTCCATCCCGCTCTGCCAGCTCTGCCACTCATAGCCGATTCCCTTGTAGCGGATGCGGACCCCGTCGTTGCTGATGGGGAAGGGGAAGACGGTCTCGTGGGTCATCGTGTTGAACAGCTGGAAGTGCTTTTGGAGAAACCGCTTGTCGCAGATGAGTTCCCGGATGTGGGCGTCGTCTCCGGTGAAGTGATGGTATTCGCTCTCCACCCAGGCGAAGAAGGGCGGATTGTCGGGATGCCAGACGCTGAGGGAAGAACCCTTGTTCTCGTGGAGCGTATAGTAGAAGTTGTCCAGGGTTTCGATGCCGGGGTAGAGTTTGGGGGCGTACTTGCAGAACAGGACCATAAACTCCGAGTCCCAGATCCAGATGGCCTCGTCCCGGAAGCCTTCGTCCATATACCGGGGCTGTACCAGGCCCGGCTGGTATTTGATATGGTCCCGGGCCTGCTCCCAGGCCGTCCAGTACAGGTCTATATACTCCGGTTTGGCGTCAAAGACGGGGGTGGGAATCCCGGCGTGGTCCTGAGCCCGCCCGGTGAGAAGTGCCGCGAGGAGAGCGGCGACAGACAGCAGTTTTTTCATACAACGCGAAAATAGCAAATCGTCGGGGAATTCACAACCGGCAGGAAGAATAGACGCAAACAAAGGAAAAATCATTGCAATAATAATTAACAGGAATGGTGACTTTTGCAAAGCAAGTATTACGAAGCTATGACCACATTGAAAACACGTTCTTTTTACGACCCTCCGAAGACGGAGGAAATATGCCTGATGGCCCAGAAAGTGTGCACGGGGTCTTCCTATGACGGGACGGCCTCGATGGAGAACTTCGGGTCCTTCGATTTGTTTGACGATTTGTACATTCTTTAACCGCTATGATGAAACCGGATACGCTAAAGGGCCGTTATAGCCCTCCGGCTGTGGAGGAGATTACTTTCACCGCTGAGTGTTTAAACACGCAATCCCCCCAGGCGCAACGCGAAAACTATACCCTCATTGATTTATTTGCTGAGCCGTAGAATTATTTGACTAAAACAGTTCCAATTATGAGAAACGCAAAGATATTCACCTTAGTTGCACTGGCGTTGGTTTCCTTCGCCTGCAAGAAAGAAACCGGTCCGGAAGACAAACCCGTGGTCCCGGACAATCCCAATGCTATCGTATTTACGGCCGGCGCTCCCGGGAAGACGGTCATTGACGCCAATGACGAAGTGGTCACCTGGGTGGCCGGGGACGAAGTGAAGTTCGTCTGGGAAGGCGGTTCCACCACGGCGGCGGCCTCCACTTCCGGCGCCAGCACCACGTTCAGCGTGGAAGTGGGCGAGGGAATCACCGAACTTTACGCCGTCTATCCCGCCTCTGCCGGCGGCAGCTATGACAACGGCAACGTCAACGTTCACTTCAATGGCACTCGCACCGACGGTTCTTTCGCCGCGAATGACTTCGCCGTGGCCAAGGCCGTCAAGACCGGCGACACCTGGAGCACCACGCTGGCATTCAAGAACGTAGCCTGCTTGATAAAGGTGGGTGTGACCGGCAGCGACATCACCAAAATCCAGGTGATGGGCGGGCGTTCACCGGAAGAGGCGCAAGCCATATCCGGCTACCTCCCCGTGAGCATTAACAACAGCGGAGAGCCTGTATTCGACGCGGCAACCAGTACTTCAGGGACAGTCAATATGACAGTTTCGGGCCCCGGCAATTATTATATTCCCATTTTACCTGGCGTTGAGCTCCCCAACGGTCTGCGCATCGGTTGCTTCAAAGGAGATGATCAAATCACGCCGTTCTTCTATAAGCCCTCGACCGCTACTTTCACTACTGCAAGGGCGCAGATTATCAGGATCCCTGATATTGACGCTAAGGCAGGCCAGTACTATGTCACCCCTTCCGGCGCCGGTGCCAAGAGCGGCCAGAGCTGGACACACGCTATGGATCCCGCCACTTTCAAGGCTTTTATTGAGGACTCAAATAACCACTTCCTCCTGAATGGCTCGACCATCCACTTCTCTGCAGAATCATTCTCCTTTGGAGATTATCTCCAGCCCGATTTCTCAGGTCACGGCGAAGTCGCTTTCACAATTGAAGGAACCACGTCAGGTTCTGACATTACGACCTTCGTCGGTAGCACCGGCGATGCTGCCGGCACACTGTGGCCCAAGTCCAATTGCAATCTAACGGTCAAGAACGTCAAATTTACTGGTACCGACGGTAATTCCAACCGTGCAGCCATCCGTGTTAACAATTCCGGCGCAAAACTGAATTTGGAGGATTGCGTTTTCGATAATAATAAGACCAGCGGTCAAAGCGGCGCCGTCAACCTTATCAAAGGTACTATAACAATCACAGACTGCGAGTTTACAAACAACAGTTCATCCTCGGGCGGAGCGTCGCTCCACGTAGAAGAAGCAACAGTAACTGTCAGCGGATGTACGTTTGCCAATAATTCTGGTGATGGCAATGCTCTTCATATTACTAACACTAATGGTGTAGTAACCATGGAAGACTGTGATATTTCAGGTGGTAACAAGTGCACTATCTATGGTGTGAACGCAAATACCGTATCCTTCACCAGAGTTAACTTCCACGACAATCATGCGGATGATGATAGCGGTGCCGCAGCCTGGCTTGAAGGCGCTGGAACCTATACCTTTACGGATTGCGACTTCGTTAACAACGCGGCTGACTGGAGGGGTGGCGCGATAGGTATTAATTCCTCTGATGTGAATGTGTCGTTCACCGGTGGTAAATTCCAGGGGAATCATGCCGACGGGGTTGGTTCTAATTATGCCGGCGGCGCCATTTGTGTGGCCAAAGGTTCAGTTGACTGTACAAATGTGCTCTTCAAAGAAAACTATAGTTTTGTCGGGAACGACACAAACGCCGGAGGTATCATCAGATTGACTACCAGCGGAGACTGCGCCCGTTTCGACCACTGTGTGTTTGACAACAACTGGTCTTGCCGTAGTTCCCAGTCTAACAATAGTTGCGCTGCCATCATCAACTGCCGCAACGGAGGCACTAAATTCTATTTCAATGCCTGCGAGTTCAAGAACAACTCCTCCGGACGCGGTTACAGCTCAGGTAACGAGCAGGGTGGTAAAAGCGGACAGGTAATGACTGTATGGGCCAGTGCCACAATAGGCATGAACAACTGCTCCATGCATGATAACTTTGCTTCGCGTAGTGTGGATGATGGAAGTATTTATTGGATTTGTATGGGTAATGCCGGCAGCAAACTCATTCTGTCCAACAGCAGCATCATAGGTGACCAGGTCCGCCGTCCTGAAAGCACGGATCAGTTAAAGAGCAAGAATGGCGTTATCAGGCTTGATGCAGATTGTACCGTTCGCTTTATCAACAGCATTATCTGCTCGAACTACTCCGACGGCAAATCTGTCGGCTGCAAAGCAGCGTATGATGTCCCTGCCTATTATTGCAAAGTGTCTCCGGGTCTTGACAGCGATACCCACTGGACCAACACCACTGGTTTCGGTGCTGATTACTGGGCCGACAGCAGCTGCTTCGGCGGCTGGAGCGCTCCCTGGACCTGGAACGGTACGCTCACCGGCACCAACAGCAATATGCTGGCTGCAACGGCCGACGTGAACACCGAAATCCAGAGCGCCGACGCCGACTTCTATGCCTGGCTGAACTCCATCGGCGCGCTGGGCAAGGATATCAACGGCAACAACCGCGGCGCCACCTCCTGGCCCGGCTGCTACCAGAACTAATCCGAAGCTAGCACACGTAATTAAAGCGGTCCGGTCCCTCCAGTCCGGGCCGCTTTTTTCAACACAAGATTGTCTTACACAGATTTGTGTAATAAAAAATTAGGGACTATATTTGAAAGTATGAAAAGAATAGTCTTCATATTGGCGCTGCTGGCGTTGATTCCCCGGACGGGCTATTGCCAGTCCGGGGCGGACGAGCTGCTGGTGGGAAGCTTCAACGTCCGTTTCCTGGACGACAACCGTCCGGACTATGACTACAAGTTCGGCGGGCAGCCGTGGCGGGTGCGGCGGAGCGCGGTGAAGGCTTTCTTCGGCCAGAATCCGCTGGACGTCATCGGCCTGCAGGAGGTAAGGCGGACGCAGGCGGCGAACCTGGAAGAGGATTTCGGAGAGGATTGGTTCATCTATTGCCCCGGGCGCCTGAGCGGCGGGCCGATGGTACGCACTTCCGACGAGTCGGTGGGCGTTATGTTCCGGAAGGACCGGTTCAAACTGCTGGGGAACGGATGCTTCTGGCTGAGCGAAACACCCGGCGATACGGCTTCCGTCCGCAAGGGACAGAACAGCCCCATCATTACGTCCTGGGCCCATCTGGAAGATAAATCCGGGAAGAAACTATGGTTTTTCTCGGCCCATATCAGCTGGTCGGTGAAGGAGAATCCCGCCCTGCCGGACCAGGAAGTGGAAACGCTGCTGAGCGAGATGGAACGGCTTACCGGATTCAAACGGCAGGAGTTCAAGAACGCGCCGGTTTTCCTCGTGGGGGACCTGAACAATTCCCCGGAGGAATCGGCCATCCGGACGCTCGCGACCTGGTTCAACGACGCGCGCCTGACCTGTCCGGAAACGGAGTCCACTTCCCGCAAGACCTTCCACTTCTGGGGGAAGGAGAAATCGGCCGGAATCATCGACTATATCTTCTACGGGGCCGGGAAGCCGATGGAATACCGGGTGGACGATGCCGTGTATGATCCGGAGGTGACCTATATTTCCGACCATTATCCCGTGCTGATGCGCCTTTCCCTGGCGCCGGAAAAATACTGCCTTACGCCCAAGGCCCCCGCGAATCCGCGCTATAACGGTCCGGCGGTGCTGGGCGCGAGGCCGGGACATCCCATCTACTTCCGTCTGCCCTTCTCCGGGGAGCGGCCGATGAAATTCAAGGCCTGCGGGCTTCCGAAGGGCCTGAAGCTGGACCGCGGCAGCGGTGTCGTCAGCGGCTCCGTGGCAAAGGCAGGGGAGTATTCCATCAAATGGAAAGCCCGGAACAAGGCCGGAAAAGGGGAGGGCCGAATGACCCTCAAGGTGGGCGACACGATCGCCCTCACCCCGCCGATGGGCTGGAACAGCTGGAATTGCTGGGGACTCGAAGTCTCCCAGGAAAAGGTGGTTGCGTCTGCGAGGGCGCTCATCGAAAGCGGTCTGGCCGATTACGGATACAGCTATGTCAATATAGATGACGCCTGGGAGGGCTCCGAACGCAGCGAAGATGGATTGCTGCTGCCGAACGACCGCTTCCCGGACATCGCGGCGCTGGGAGACTGGCTGCATTCCAATGGCCTGAAACTCGGGATCTATTCCTCCCCGGGCGACCGCACCTGCGGCGGCCATCTGGGTTCCCTGGGGCACGAAAAGACGGACGCAGATACCTGGGCCTCCTGGGGCGTGGACTATCTGAAATATGACCTGTGCGGCTACAGGTCCATCCTGAAAGAAATGCCTTCGCCGGGCCGGGAGGACCATATGAAGCCTTACCTCGTGATGAAAGCGGCGCTTGCCGCCCAGTCCCGGGACATCGTCTATTCCATCTGCCAGTACGGCCTTGAAGAGGTCTGGACCTGGGGCGAAGCCGTGGGCGGCAACCTCTGGCGGACAACGGGCGACTTGACGGACAAATGGGAGCGGGTCGTGCGGATCGGCTTCGTCAAGCAGCGTCCGGCCGTGGGTTATTCCGGCCCGGGCCACTGGAACGACCCGGATATGCTGGTAGTGGGAAAAGTGGGCTGGGGAGAAGGGCTCAGGGACACCCGCCTTACCCCGGACGAGCAGTATGCCCACGTGTCGCTGTGGGCCCTGCTTGCTGCGCCGCTGATTATCGGCGGTGATCTCTCGGCCATCGATGCATTCACGCTGAATCTGCTCTGCAACAACGAAGTGATTGCCGTGGACCAGGATCCGCTGGGAAAGCAGGCGGGTCTCCTCTGGGAAGATGATACCCTGCAGGTCTGGGGCCGTCCGCTCAGCGACGGCACCCACGCGGCAGGTATTTTCAATATGGGAGAAAAGGCCGTGGAAGTGAACGTACTTGAAAAACTGAAGGATGCCGGACTGGCGGGAATCCAGTCCTGCCGCGACCTTTGGCGGCAGAAGGAGTGCCCGGTGACCGTCAGCATCCCTTCGCACGGCGTTATATTGGTAAAGGTGCTTAATTGATTGTAATGCGGAAAGCCTTTTTCATCCTGCTGCTGTTTGCCGCGGCCTGGCCGGCGGCAGGGCAGCCTTCCCAGCAGGTCACCCGCCTGGATATGCAGGCCGGTCTCTCGGACAACTGTGTCAACGACGTGCTCGTGGATGCACACCACTTCCTCTGGGTGGGAACCAACGCCGGACTGGACCTGTACGACGGCTCCAATATCGTCCAGGTGGCCTTCCCCGATACCGGAACCGCCACCGCTCCCGTGGTGTTCGCCCTGGCCGAAGATGCCTCCGGCATCATCTGGGCCGGCACCTCCGAGGGATTGTATCATCTGGACCGGGACCGGCTCGAGATGCAGCATTTCGACAGTCCGGAATTGGGAAAGATGCCTATCCGTCAGATGTGTTACAGCCGTTCGGGTTCCCTTTGGATTTACATAAAAGGGCGCAACCTTTTGCGGCTTGATACCGCCTCCGATATCCTCCAGGCCGTCTCGCTCGTAGCCGAAACCATCTGCTGCAGCCCGGAAGGCGCGTTGTATGCCATTACCAAGGATGGGGAGCTCTTCGCTTCGGCGGACGGCCTGTCCGAACCGGTGCGCATCTCGGCGGAGGGCGGCCGGATCATTCCGGGCTCGGACGTCTATCGCGCCTCGGTGGCCGGAACCCATCTCCTCCTTTCGGTCGAGAATGACGCGGCCTACGCCTGGGACCTGGAAAGCCTGGAACTCGAGCCCCTGCCTCTGATGAGCAGGATGCGTGCTGCCATCCGGCATTCTTCCGGCGAGTTGTGGATTGCAGCCCGCGAGGGTATCCACGTACTGGACGGAAATCTTGAGATCAAGCGCGTCATCCGGCCCTTCCACGACAACTCCTTCCGCTGCCTGACGGAAGACGCCGACGGCAGGGTATGGGCTGGAACGCTCTTCGAAGGCCTGGCCCAGATCGCCCCCGACGGGGTGGGCTTCCGCCACTGGTCCGACGCTTTCGCCGGCGGCCGTTTCAAGGCGAGGGATTTTGCCGAAACCCCCGACGGCAGCATCTGGATAGGGACCGACACCCGCGGCCTGCTGTGTCTGGAAGGCGGGGCCGATGCCCAACGCGCCTCCCGCCGCTTCTTCCCGGGACGGAACGTCACCGGCCTGATGGCCGAGGGAAACAAGCTCTGGGTGGGCACCATCGACGACGAAATCCCGGTCACGCTGCTGGATGCCGAAACGGGGCGGATGACTTCCTTCCCGGGGGCCGGGAAATCGGCCTATTCCTTCTGCCGGGACGCTTTCGGGAGGCTCTGGATAGGCGGGAAGGACGGCTTTATCGCCGGCCGTGAACGCCCCGACGGGCACTTTACCCGTGAGATCTTTATGCCCGCTTCGCAGGTTTGCAGCATCGTCAGCGCGGCGGACGGAAGCGTATGGGTGGCCAGTATCGGCGGCTCCATTTACCGCTATGCGGGAAACGTCCTGTCCACTTACACCATCCCCATCGCCAACATCCTTACAGACCTTGCCGAAGACGGCGAGGGACGCATATTCGTCACTTCCGAAGGCAACGGCCTCTGGATGTTCAATCCCGGGCAGAATGTTTTCCAGCCCGTGGAAGGTGCGGAAATGCGCCTGCTTAAAATGACTGGTGCCACCGACGGCCGCCTGCTCTGGATTACCGGGGCCCACGGCATCCACGTGCTGAACCCCGGCGACGGGCGGCAGCTGCCCCTCATCCCCCGGGAAGCGCTGGATGTGGACAGCTTCAACTATTCGTCCCATTTTATGGCTTCCGACGGAACGCTTTATGCGGGAACCTCCGACGGATTCATCTCCCTGTCGGCGCGGCGGCTTAGTGAGGACGCATCGGCCGGAAATGCGCCGGTGGTGTCTTTCATCCACCTCCTGTCTTCGTCCGAAGGTGGTGACGGCGATGTTTTCTTCTGTCCGGCGTCCCTGAACATCGGCCCCAAGACGCGCTCTTTCCAGGTGGATGCCTCCACCCTTGATTATGGGCGTTTCCCCAGCAGGCAGCTCTTTTGGAAGATAGACGGGTTTAACGAATGGACGCCCGTGCAGGACGGCCGCTTCACGGTCTATGACATCCCCGCCGGGAGATGGGAACTGAAGGTGAAATCCCTGTCCCTTTCAGGTGTGGAAAGCCCCGAAACCGCCGTGGCGCTGAGGGTGCTGCCGCCGCTGCTGCTGCGCCCGGCGGCCATTCTTCTGTACCTGGTCCTCTTCCTGTTATTGGCGGTGTGCATTGCCATCTTTTCGGACCGGCACGCCAAGAAGAAGGCCGAACGGGAACACGAGCGCAAGCTGCTGGAATCCAAGATGGATTTCCTGACCAGCATCGCGCACGAGATCCGTACGCCGCTTTCCCTGGTGCAGATTCCCCTGGAAGCCCTTATCCGGAAGTTCTCTTCCTCCCCGGACGGATCCGTACAGGAGAACCTGGACATTATGCGGCGCAATTCCCTGAAACTGACGGTGCTCATCAACGAACTGCTGGACTTCCGGAAGCTCACCGACGCCACGTTCCAGATACGTCCCGAATTCCTGGACATCCGCAGCGTCCTCAAGGATGCGCACCGGCGCTTCCTGCCGATGTTCCTGCAGGAGGGGAAATCCCTCTCGCTCAAGATGCCGGAGGAGCCCGTCTACTGCTCCACCGACGTCCGTTGCCTGGGCCGCATCTTCGACAACCTGTTGTCCAACGCCCTGAAATACTCGCTGCACCACACTTCCATCGGCCTGGATGTGAACGGTCAGGAGGCGAAGGTGAGCGTGGAGAATGACGGAGCGGTGCTGCCGGAAGACGTCCGGGAACTGGTGTTCAAGCCGTTCTACCGCTATGAGGACAGTGCCCAGGCCAATGTGGAAGGCACGGGGCTGGGACTCTCCACCAGCCGGCAGTTCGCCTCCCTGCTGGGCGGTTCGCTCACGATGGACGACGACCTTCAGGTGAACCGCTTCATCTTCACCATTCCGGTCTCGCAGAAGGAGGAATCGGCCCCTGTGCTGCCCGTGGTGGGGAAGAACGACAAATCCGTGATGGTGGTGGAGGACGACAAAGATATGGCCCGCGTCATCGGCGACATCCTGGGCGAATCCTACAACATCATCTACGCTTCCAACGGGAAGGAGGCGATGGAAAAGATCGAGGCGGGAGCGTCGCCCACGCTGGTGGTCTCCGACGTCATTATGCCGGAGATGGACGGCATCGCCCTCACGAAAGCCCTGAAGGGGAACCTCGCCACCAGCCACATTCCGCTCATCCTGCTCTCGGCCGAAGTGCCGGACGTGTTTATGCAGGAAAGCCTGGAGGGCGGGGCCGATGCCTACCTGGAGAAGCCCTTCTCGCCGAAGAAACTCCGCAGCACGGTGGACAACCTCATCGAGAACCGCCGGCGGGTGTACGAGTTCTATATTTCGTCGCTGCCTTCCGGCGGGGAGCTGCCGGCCGGGCGGGTATCGGCGATGGAGCAGAAGTTCCTCCGGAGCATCCAGGAATACGTCTCGGCCAACCTGCACCGGAACATCACCCTGGAGGACCTGTCCGAGGTGGTGTGCCTGTCTCCTTCCACCTTGTACAAGAAGATGAAGGAGTATGCCGATATCTCCCCGATGGAATACGTGATGAAGATGCGCCTGCACAAGGCCGTGGAGCTGCTCAAGGACGATTCCGTTTCCGTGCAGGAAGTGGCGTCGGCCGTGGGATTCAACACCCATTCCTTCTTCTCCGAGTGCTTCAAACGCGAATTCGGCCTTACGCCCCGCCAATGGCGGGAGCGTAATGTGTCCCGGTCAAAAAAGTAAAATCGTTGCAATTCTCGGAAGTATCGGTGTAAAGCCCCGGGGAGATTCGGATTATCTTTGCGAAAACTAGTAATCTGAATCTATGCGACGTTTTGTACTATCCATCCTGTTGGGCCTGTTCGCCATCAGTGCTTTCGCCCAGGGTGTCAAGGTCACGGGCGTGGTCCGGGACGCTGTCACCGGGGAAGCGGTGATGAGTGCCGGCGTCCTCATCAAAGGAACCGGCACCGGAACGGTGACGTCCCTCGACGGAGACTTTTCCATTACGGCCACCGTGGGGCAGGAAATCGTCATTTCTTCCCTGGGATATGAGGACTACACCTTCAAGGTGAGCGGTCCGGGGCCCGTAACGGTGAATCTGAACCCTTCCTCGGAATTCCTGGACGACGTTGTGGTGGTGGGTTACGGCAGCGTCAAGCGTGCCAACCTCACCGGCGCCGTGGACCAGGTCTCGTCGGAAGTTTTCGCCGGCCGGCCTTCGTCCAATACCACGCAGATGCTGGTGGGAGCCATCCCGAACCTGAACATCTCGCTCTCCGACGGTAAGCCCAGCCGTACGGCCGAATACAACATCCGCGGTACCACCTCCATCGGCGGCGGGGGCAGCGCCCTCGTTCTGATCGACGGTGTGGAAGGCGATCCCGCCCTGCTGAACCCGGACGACATCGAGAGCGTTTCCGTGCTGAAGGATGCCGCATCGGCCTCCATCTACGGTTCGCGCGCCACCTTCGGCGTGGTGCTCATCACCACCAAGGACGCGGCCAAGGAGGCGGGGAAATTCAACTTCAGCTACAACAGCAACTTCTCGTTCCTTGCGCCCTGCAACCTGCCCGACATCGTGGACGACGGCTATGTGTATGCCGCCCTGTTCCGCGAGGCCTATTACAACTATATGGGCACGGAGCCGTCCGGTATGAACACGAGCCAGGATTTCTCCCAGGCGTGGATGAGCGAATTTCTCCGCCGCAAGGAGAAAGGCATTACGGACGAAGTTGACGTGGATGAATCCGGAAGGTATGTCTACTACGGCAACACCAACTATTACAAGGTGATCTACAAGCCCTACACGATGGCCCGGACGCACAATCTTTCGGCCAGCGGCAGCACCGGCAGGATGGATTACTACCTCTCCGGCCGTCTCTACAAGTACGACGGTATCCTCAACTTCAACCCCGACACGTATCTGACCACGTCCCTGCGTGCCAAACTGACCGCCCGTCCCACCGACTGGCTCACCATCCGGGAGAACATTTCGTTCAACTACGACAAGAACCACATCCCGGCAGGTTCCAACCAGACCAACAACGGTATCTTCCTGCGCGCCATTCAGGATAACGGTCGCGTAAGCGCCCCCATCTGGAACCCCGACGGCACCTTTACCAAGGCCGGCGCAATGGCTATCGGCGGTCTGGTGACCGGCAAGAACTACACGGACCAGTTCAAAAACGAATTCAAGTCCACCACCGGGCTCCGGGCCGAATTCTTCGACCACGTCCTGAGCCTGAACGGCGACTTCACCGTCAAGGCGGCCTGGTACAACAACACCAAGAAGAATTCGATGGTTTCCTACAGCGAGGCTCCCGGGCAGATTACCTGGCTGGGCACGCCGGGTGTCAACGACTTCATCCAGGACACCTGGAACCGCGGGAATTACTTCGCCACCAACGAATATGCGGAATTTGCCAAAGTCTGGAACGACAAGCACGATTTCAAGGCGCTCGCCGGCTTCAACTGGGAGCGCTCCCTGAGCAAAATCGGCCAGGTGCTCCGCTACGGGCTCATTTCCGAGGACGCGGAGAACATCCAACTCGCCCTCGGAGACAACATCACCACCTATTCCTATGAGACGCGCTGGCGTACGGCTGGCGTTTTCTTCCGCTTGAATTATGCCTACGACGAGCGTTATCTGGTCGAAGTCAACGGCCGCTATGATGGCTCGTCCAAATTCCCGCCCCAGCAGCAGTGGGGTTTCTTCCCTTCGTTCTCAGCGGCCTGGAGGCTCTCCCGGGAGCATTGGTTCAAGGTGGATCCGAAGATCGTCTCCAACGCCAAGTTCCGCTTCTCCTGGGGTGAACTCGGAAACGGCAATATGGATGCCTATTCCTATATGGAGCGCTTCGGCTTCAGCAACCTTGCGTACATCATCGACGGAAAGAGCAAGCACAGGACTACCGGCATCCCGAGCCAGGTTCCCGACGGACTCACTTGGGAAACCGCCCGGACCATCGACGGCGGCGTGGATCTCGGATTCTACAACGGCAAGATCAACCTGACCGCCGACTATTATGTCCGCAATACGCTGAATATGTACACGGTGGGGCCGAGCCTTCCCGACACCTACGGCGCCAGTTCGCCGAAGGGCAATTACGCGGACCTGGTCACACGCGGCTATGAGGTCAGCCTCAGTTACGACGACAGTTTCAACCTTGCCGGACACCCTTTCAATTACGGCGTGAAAGCCACGCTGGCCGACAACCGCACCTTCGTTACCCGTTACAACAACCCCACCAAGTCGTTGAACGACTACTATGAAGGCCAGGAAATCGGTGAAATCTGGGGCTTCCAGTTCGACGGGTTCTTCGACGACCAGGACCAGATCGACAATTACTACGGGCAGGGCGTTCCCTACGTCAACGACCTCATCCAGGTGCACGAGGGCTATCTGACAAGGCCCGGTGACGTCATCCTGCGGGACCGGAACGGTAACCATAAGGTGGACAAGGGCTCTATGACGGTGGACGATCCCGGCGATATGGTCATTGTGGGCAACAAGCATCCCCGCTATATGTACTCCTTTACGCTCAACCTGGAATGGAACGGCATTTACGCTTCCGCTATGTTCCAGGGCATCGGCAAGCAGGGGTGGTACCCCAGCGGAGAATCCATTATCTGGGGCCAGTACCACCGTCCGTACGGCAACGCCCTTGCCTGGACGGTGAACAACGCGTGGACGCCGGAAAATAAGGACGCCTTCCTTCCCAAGTATACGGGTTATTACCGTATTTTCTTCTCCGGCCAGCACAAAGTGGACCGCTATGTTTTCGACGCCTCGTATCTCCGTCTCCAGAACCTGCAGGTCGGGTGGAACCTGCCGCAGAAATGGATCAAACGGATGGGGCTTGGCGGCCTTGGTATATATTTCTCGGGCGAGAACCTCTTCACCTGGGCGCCTATCTATAGGCTCACTACAGACGTGGACATCGCCACGGCGACAAAGGGCTCCGACCAGGATCTGGGCAATGGGAAGGACAACTTCGGCGACGGCAACAGCCTGCCTTCGATGCGTACGTTCTCCCTTGGCGTAACCATTAAAATCTGAAGACTATGAAAAAGCAACTTGCCATATTAACGCTTGCGATGCTGGCCCTGCAGGCTTGTACGCTTGAAGAAAAGATGGTGTCTTCCGGCAGCCGGGAACTGGTCTTCGGATCCAGCTCGGGCCTGGAGGCATACTCCCTGTCCTTTTACAATCAGCTTCCTTCGCTGGGCGACCTGAGTTCCGCTGAAGGGACTTGTGCCGACTATATCGCGGCCAAGAGCATCAACTCCTTCTATTGCGATGGGTACAGCCCGGAAGGGGTCACTTCGTGGAGCTGGAGCAGCCTGAGGGCCATCAATTTCCTGATTGACGGCATCCACAGCGAAGACTGCACCGTTCCCCAGGAGGACAAGGACCACTATGAGGGCATCGCCCGCTGGTTCCGGGCCCGCTTCTACCTGGCCAAGCTCCAGAAGTACGGCGGCGTGCCGTGGTTCGACCACTGTCTCAACAGCACCGAAGTTGACCTGATGTACAAAAACAGGGACCCTCGGGACACCATCATCACCCACATAATAAAGGATTTGGATTTCGCCGCGGCGCACATCACCACTACCTCTTCTACAGGCAACACCCGCATCTCCAAGAATGCGGCCTACGCTCTGAAGAGCCGCGCCTGCCTCTTTGAGGCGTCCTGGAGGAAGTACCACCACGAGGAAACGGCTCTGTGGAGCGCCGCGAAGCTGTACCGCCTGGCGGCCGAAGCCGCCTCGGTCTTAATAAATAACGAGAGTGTCAAACTCAATACTAGAAAATGTGACGACTCCTACTTGGACAACAATCCTTCGTTGGGAGCCTACAGGAGCGTTTTCTATTCGAAGAAAATCCTTACCGATGAAGTTATCCTGGGCGCTCAGGCTTCGCTGGACGACATTGTGACCGGCAATGCAAACTATTATTACAATTCCGCCACTTACGGCGACGGCATCTGCATTTCCCGGGCATTTATCTTTACCTATCTCTGCAAGGACGGCAGCCGGTTCACCGACAAAGCCAAATACCAGGCCATAAGTTTCATCAACGAGTTCTCCAACCGCGACGAACGTTTGGCCCAGACCGTCAAGGGTCCCAACTATGAAATCAACGGCGGAGGCTGGAGGGACCGCCGTCCCGACATCGTGGGCGGCTGCGCCGTCACCGGCTACCAGCCCATCAAGTTCGTGGAAGACGACGTGAGCAAGAACGGCACGAGCAAGAACGAGAACAGCCTCCCTATCCTCCGTTATGCTGAAGTGCTCCTCAACTATGCCGAGGCAAAGGCCGAACTCGGAGAACTTTCCGATGCCGACTGGGCAAAGACCATCGGCGCCCTCCGTCTGAGGGCGGGATTCGGCGACAAGGCCGGTGTGACCTCGTCCAAGCCCCCTTCCGTGGCTCCCTATCTCCAGCAGGTTTTCTCTCCGGGCATCACCGATCCG
>JAEEGH010001900.1_pt1 | contig 58295 bp, 53 predicted proteins | sample 9134181 | NCBI WGS metagenome assembly JAEEGH01 (sample SAMN16246544, study PRJNA631951) | gut metagenome | biome: gut microbiome; feature: rumen; material: DP-attached | host: Bos | place: Iran: Karaj | collected 2018-10
GAGCACCACATGGTCGTAGGTCTTCGTGTTGCCCACCAACGTCACATTGCTGATACGAGCTTGCTTGCCTTCGTTGAGGCGTATCTCAAGGTCGATGGAGTCGTTTTCCACCTGCACCTCAACGGGATCGACGCGGAAAAAGAGGTAGCCGTCGTCCATATACAAGGAGCTGATGTCAAGCGTAGTCTCACTATAGTTCAAGTTCTTGTCGAGCAATTCCTTATTATATACATCACCTTTCTTGATGCCAAGGATGGAGCTGAGCGTCTCACTGCTATACTTGGTGTTGCCCGTCCAAGAGATGTTGCGGTAATGGTATTTGCTACCTTCATCAACGACGAGGTCGATGCCAAGGTTCCTGTCGTCAATCCGATAGACGGAATCGCGCACGATGCGAGCATCGCGATAGCCTTTGGAATTGTATTTGGCGATGACTTTCTGCTTGTCATCCTCGAAGTCCTTTTCGAGATAGCGTGAGGCCTTGAAGATACGCGGACGGTAATTGTCGTAGAAATACTCCTCAATGCCCGTGATGGCTTTCAGCGGTTTCAGCGTAAACACATCGGCAACGGTGTTCACCACAAGCGGTCCCAACGGATCGAGCGGGTCGAAGTGGCCGCGCTGTTTTGTTTCCTTCATGGCAGCAAGAATCTGGGCTTCCGAAAGGTTGTCGTTGCCCATCACGTTGATTTTACCGATTTTCACTTTCTTTCCCTTGTCGATGTCGATAATCATGTCAACGTAGTTGTCCTTGGCAGTGTCGGCCACTTGCTGAATGTTAATATCGACATTAAGGAAGCCCTTGTCGTAGAAATAATTCTCAATGATGCGGCGCGTTTTGGTCAGCAGATGATCGGTGGCGATGTCACCGCGTGAAAGATTGATTTTGTTTCGGATGTCGTCGGCTTCGCTTTTCTTGATGCCTTTGAAAGAGAATCTTGAAATCCTCGCCCGTTCCCTGACAACAATTTGCAGGAAGACCTTGTCTCCCACAAAATCGGTGGCATTGATGGCCACATCCTCAAACATACCTTGCTCCCAAATCTTTCGGATGGCCGAAGCGATGCCATCGCCAGGGATGGAAATCGTCTCTCCCACCCTCAGCCCCGCAAGCATACTCAGCATGGAACCGTCAACATATTTCGCACCTTCCACAACGATGCCTCCGATTTCATAGTCCTTCGGATGCGAATAATCCACTTCCGAGAGGTCGTCACCGATCTGGATTTGGGCGTATGCACCATTCTCCCACGACAAAAGGAAAAAAAGAAAGACGATTATGAGTAAATATCTGTTTTTCATTAGGTTATTCATTGTCATTTCGTAACTTGCTCGCTAGTCTTGCCGAATCTGCGCTCACGGTGTTGATAGTTCAATATAGCTTCATAAAGGTCTGCTTTACGGAAATCGGGCCAATATTTTGGAGTGAAATAAAGTTCGGAATAGGCCAGCTGCCATAAGAGGAAGTTGCTGATGCGCTCTTCGCCGCTGGTGCGGACCAGCAGCTCAGGGTCAGGCATTCCTGCAGTGGAAAGATAAGATGAAACCGTGGCATCATTGATAGCTTCGGGAGCGAGTTCCCCATCTGCCACGTCTTGCGCCATGCGGCGTGAGGCCTGCGTCAAGTCCCAACGGCCAGAATAACTCAAAGCCAAAGTAAGCGTCATACGGGTGTTGTGGCTCGTGTCGGCGATGGCCTGCATTAGTTGGTCGTAATTCGACTTGGGCAAACTCTTCAAATCTCCGATAGCGTTCAGTTTGATGCTGTTCTTGTTCATCGTAATCACCTCAGCCTTGATGGTTTGTGCCAACAAAGTCATCAAGCCGCTGACTTCGGCGATGGGGCGGTTCCAGTTTTCGGTGGAAAAAGCGTAAAGCGTCAAATACTTGACGCCGAGTTCCGCCGAAGCCTCCGACACCTCACGCACCGACTGCACCGCACTTTGATGTCCGAAAATACGTTGCTTGCCGCGTTCTTTGGCCCAGCGTCCGTTGCCATCCATGATGATGGCAATATGCTGAGGAAGCCGTTCTATATCAATCTGTTGCTTAAGTTGTTCCTTTAGTTCCATAATCAGAATTTGCTTAGGTTACAGCCCCGTCCGTCGGGCAGGTTAAATTTCCAGGTCAATGACAAGCGAGCCATGCCAAACCAGTCTTTGTAAGAAGAATTGCCTCGCTGCTGGTTGGCGAGATAGTTTCCCGTCGGGTCGGTCAAGTCGTAGTCAATGCCATCAACGGTGACAACAGCATGGTCGGCAGAAGCGGAATAGACACCTTCTACGTCGTCCAAATAGTCGGTGAAAGTCTTCTGCATCCGCCACTCCACTGTAGCAGCAACATGTCTCGCCAAAGAGAACTTCACACCCACGCCGAACGGGATGGAAAAACCGACGGGCATCGACTTATAAACGAGATATTCATACCACTTCGCATCGGCAGGCAACGGAGCTTCCGTATATCTCAAAGTTTTCGTTTCTTTATTAACGTACCGCAGATTTACCAAAGAATCGCCCACATTCGCGTAAGGTGTGTACATAAACACTGAAATGCCTGCAAAAATGTAAGGCGACACGTTCCTTTTCGGGTTGCCGGTATAGTATTCAAGGAAATTGAACTCGGCCTCAAGGCTGAAATCGTTGATTTTCGTCGTGAAATTCAGACCTCGTTCGGGTCGCCAATTGATAACTGCATCGTCCGCCTTCACCGTGGCATGGGCATAGTCAAAGCGGAACGTCCAGCGGCTGTCCCAATTGAAACGTACCACGCCGCCGTATTGCAGCTGCGACTGGGCAAAAGGTATCATCGGGTTCAGGTCACCCATGTAATAACTCAGACCCACATGAGGCCCAACCTCTATGGTTTTGGGGTCGTCAAATTGGGCTTTGGCTTGGAAAAATGATGCCAAGCAACACAATATCAATAAGAAACGAGTTTTTCTATACATAATTTGAGCTTGCAAATTTAGGAATTTTTCCAATGAAAACGCAAGAAATCAGTTTCTATTGTCCTTTCCCCACATCAATTTGTTGCGGATGGTGCCGAAAAAGTCCTCGCCTCGCATTCTGACGAGATTGATGCAGAAGCCCGCCTTGCGTACTTTCAGTTGCACAGAAGTATCTAAGGCACAAGTTCTTGAGTCCATGCTGAACACAAACTTCTTCTCGCGGCCCTCCACTTGAATGCAGATTTCGCTATCGTCGGGGATGACGATGGGACGCACCGTCAGGTTGTGTGCTGCGATGGGCGTGATGACAAAACTCTTCGAGCTTGGTGCAATGATAGGACCGCCCGCACTCAGCGAATAGGCAGTGGAACCCGTCGGGGTGGCCAAAAGGATACCGTCGCCCCAATAGGTATTCAAGTAAACATCATCAACAAACACCTTGATAGCCAGCAGACTATGCTCAGGATTTCGGATGACGTTCAGCTCATTGAGGGCATAACGCACATCGCCAAAGACATTCTCAGGAGAGACTAATTCGAGCAAGGTGCGCTGCTCTACGACATAGTCACCCGATAGCACACTCTCCACAGCCTTCCCGATCTCGCTCTTCGAGATACTGGAAAGGAAGCCCAAGCGTCCCATGTTGATGCCCACCACGGGCAGACCCGAATCGAGGACGAAAGGCACCGTATCCAAGATAGTACCGTCGCCGCCGATGGAAAACAACAGATCGGCTTTCAGGTCGGCGTGAGAGAGGAAAACGTCATATTGAATATCTTCGGGCACAAAGGCTTCGACAAGTTCCGAAAAAGGTTTATAAATCAATATATTCACCTGATGATCAGACAAATGCATCAGCAATTGGCGCATGTAAGCACCGTTTTCAGGCGAGAAGCTTTTTCCAAACAAGGCAATGGTCATGACGAATCTCGATTAGGGTTTCAAGGCTTTTTGTTTTTCGGCCAACGATTTGTCGAGGCCAACGAGGAAATTACGTGTCTTGTCGAGTGTTTCCAACAAAATGATTCTTTCCTCGTAGTCGCTGAACTTCTCCTTGAGGGTGGTCTTGGCACCAGCCAAAGTGTAGCCTTTCACCTTGAGCAACTGATAGATGACGTGGACATAACGCACATCGCGCTCAGTGAAAAGGCGGTTCCCTTTCTTGTTCTTGCGTGGCCGCAGCACGTCAAATTCCCTTTCCCAGTAGCGGATGGTCGAGGTATTGACATTGAACATTTTGGCTACCTCGCCAATCGAGTAATAGTATTTTCCATTGGTTTTGTTCTCTTCCATAGCTAATCCATTGTTTGCGTCGGCAGGGTCGACTGTTGCAGAATCTGTTCGTATTCGTCGGGGGTAAGGTCGTTGTAGAGGAAATTAATCGGGTCAATGGGGATGTCGTTTTTCAACACCTCGTAATGCAGGTGGACACCCGTCGTTTTTCCCGTGTTGCCGATGTAGCCCACAAGTTGTCCCCGCTTGATTTTCTGCCCTTTGCAGACGGCGGCTTTCTGGAGGTGGGCATAGCGTGTCTTGTAGCCGAAGCCGTGGTCGATGGTGACCATGTTGCCGTAACCCCACTCATTGTTTTCCACATCCGCAACTACACCATCGCCCGTAGCGTAAGCCTCCGTGCCCATCTGGGCCGAGAAGTCCATGCCGCTGTGGAATTTCGTCACCTTATAAATAGGGTCGGGGCGATGGCCGAAATATGAGGAGATGTACTTGACTTCAGTCTCCTTCAGCGGGAAAATGGCTGGAATGCAGGCCAACATCGCCTCCTTGTTGCGCGCCAAGTCGAACAATTCGTCGTATGAAACAGATTGGTGATAGAGTTGGCTCGCAATCACGTCTAACTTCTGGGCTGCCCCAACCACAGAGCCTGAGTTATGGTAACCGTAAAGGCTGGCGTATCGATCGGTACCCGAGAAGCCCGAACGCCGCACGGCAGCCGGAATCGGGTCGGCCTCAAACATGACACGATAGAGGTCGTTGTCGCGTTGTTCCATGTCGATGAGCAATAGCTCCATGTTGTCCAACTTGTCGTTCAGGATTTCATATTGCAACTTCATGTATTCCAGCTCCCTTGCTTGCATTTTCTCGTTCGGCGACTGGAAAAACGTGTAAAGCAGAATTGCGAAGAGGAACGCGCCACCCGCTATCGATAGCAACACCAGTACTGCCCGCACAATGCGCTTCGAAATGGGCATCACAAACTTCTCAAATTCCAGCGTCTTATGGTTGAAAATGTATTTCTGTTTTGCCATGCAAAAGTCAACTTTTAAACATTTTGAACGACTTAAATCAAATTCTATTGCGCAAAATTACAGTTTTTTGCGTAACTTTGCACGTTCTTTTGAAGTATTTTTAAAAATAGAATCACACAATCAACTGAAAATGAACGCCTACGAAATCAGAAATAGCTTTTTGGACTTCTTCCGTTCAAAGCAACACACCATCGTGCCTTCGGCACCCATCGTCGTCAAAAACGACCCGACTTTGATGTTCACCAACGCTGGCATGAACCAGTTCAAGGACATCTTTTTGGGCAACCAGCCCGCCAAATGGAATCGTGCCGCCGACACGCAGAAATGCCTTCGCGTCTCTGGCAAACACAATGATTTGGAGGAAGTTGGCCACGACACCTATCACCATACCATGTTCGAGATGTTGGGCAACTGGTCCTTCGGCGACTATTTCAAAAAGGAAGCCATCTCCTACGCTTGGGAATACCTCACCGAAGTGGTGAAAATCGACAAAAACAGGCTTTATGTCACCGTTTTCGGAGGTGATGAAAAGGACGGTCAACCCGCTGACATGGAGGCGTTTGGCTATTGGAAAGAACACGTTAGCGAAGACCGCATCATCTACGGCAACAAGAAGGACAACTTCTGGGAAATGGGTGAGACCGGTCCCTGCGGTCCCTGCTCCGAAATCCACATCGACCTGCGCGATGACGAAGCCCGCAAGCAAATCCCAGGCCGCGACCTCGTCAACATGGATGACCCGCAAGTGATTGAAATCTGGAACCTTGTGTTCATGCAATACAACCGCATGGCCGACGGTCACTTGGTGGAACTACCCGCCAAGCACGTCGACACGGGCATGGGCTTCGAACGCTTGGTGCGCGTGCTGCAAGGCAAGACCTCCAACTACGACACTGATGTGTTCCAGCCGCTGATTCAAGAGATTGCTAAGATGTCGGGTATCGCCTACGGCAAGGCCGAGAAGTCCGATGTGGCCATGCGCGTCGTTGCCGACCACTGCCGCGCCGTGAGCTTCGCCATCGCCGACGGGCAACTGCCCTCCAACAATGGTGCTGGTTACGTCATCCGCCGTGTGTTGCGTCGTGCCGTACGTTATGGCTTCACCTTCCTCGGCTTCGAAGAACCATTTGTTTATAAGCTGTTGCCGATTCTGGTGCAGCAGATGGAGCATAACTTCCCAGAAATCAAGGCACAACAGGAATTGGTCGGCAAGGTCATCCGCGAGGAGGAAGCCTCGTTCCTGCGCACCTTGGCCCAAGGCATCAAGCGCTTCGAGGGCTATGTGGAACAGCATCCCAAGCAAGACATTGACGGCAACTTCGCCTTTGAATTGTTCGATACTTACGGCTTCCCCATCGACCTTACCCAACTGATGGCCAACGAGAAAGGCCTCAACGTCGACATGGATGGCTTCAAGGCCAACCTTGAAGAACAGAAAAACCGCTCGCGCAAGGCCGCCGAAAAGGCCAACGGCGACTGGGTCATTGTGAACGACAGCGAACAACCCACTGAGTTTGTGGGCTATACCGACTTCGAATGCCAAAGCCACATCCTGCGTTTCCGCGAAGTGGTGGCTAAAAACAAAAAGCACTTTGAAATCGTCCTCGACAAGACACCGTTCTACGCCGAGATGGGCGGTGAGGTAGGCGACACTGGCATCCTGAACTCTGAAAACGAGACGATTAAGATTGTGAATACCATCAAGGAAAACAACTTGGTCATTCATATTACGGAACAGTTGCCGCAAAATCCCGATGTGGTTTTCACAGCAGCCATCGACACGGCGCGCCGCCAGCGCATCGCCAACAACCACAGCGCGACGCACTTGATGCACGCCGCGTTGAGGCAGGTGCTTGGCACTCACGTTGAACAAAAGGGTAGCTTGGTTGATGACCAACGCCTGCGCTTCGACTTCAGCCATTTTGCCAAGATGACGACTGACGAAATCCGGCAGGTGGAGAGAATCGTCAACCGCAAAATCCGCGAGAACATCCCCAATGTGACTTACGCCGAAATCCCGATTGACGAAGCCAAGGCCATGGGCGCGACGGCCTTGTTTGGCGAGAAATACGGTGACAAGGTGCGCGTGGTGGTCTTCGATAAGGACTATTCCATGGAACTCTGCGGCGGCTGTCACACTTCTGCCACGGGCAACATCGGCTCATTCAAGATTGTCTCGGAAGGCGCGATTGCAGCGGGTATCCGCCGTATCGAGGCCATCACGGGCGAAGCTGTGGAACGCTATATTGACGAGCAACTTGACCTCATCGGACAAATCAAGGAAACCGTCAAGTCGCCCGATTTGGTGAAAGGCGTGACTTCGCTCAGCGAACAAAACTCCGCCTTGAAGAAAGAGGTGGAGCACCTTATGCAGGAGAAAGCCCAAGCCATGGCCGAACGCCTCCAAGAGAAAGCCCTCGACCACGAAGGCTACAAATTCATCATGGAGACCCTGCCATGCAGCGGCGACCAACTCCGCAACATCGCCTTGATGCTCAAGCAGATGAACGAAAGCACCATCGCCATCCTTGGCTCCGTGGCCGAAGGCAAGCCTTCGCTCTGCCTGTTGTTGCCTGAGGCCTTCGCCGATGCCAAGGGCTTGGATGCCACCAAGCTCATCCGTGAGGTGGCCAAGGAAATCCAAGGCGGTGGTGGCGGACAGAAGACCCTCTGCGTGGCCGGTGGTCGCAATGCTGACGGACTGCCGAAAGCCATGCAGCTGCTGAGAGAGAGAATTTGATTCTTTTGGGAAACAAACGCTTTGCGTTCGACGTAGTCAAATGCTTTGCATTCAACGAAGTTAAATCTGACACAAATCTTATATAAATCAGCTCCGCAGGAATGGATATTCTTGCGGAGCTGTTTTTTGCCAATCGTGCCATCCCCCAGCTTGGGACTAGCAGCCATGCCAAGCCGACGTTGGCTTGTGCGCTGGCGGGCATCTATGGCTGCGGCATATAGAACACAATATCAGCACTATATCCGACAGCAAACGACAACAGTCGACTACAAACGTTTAATCAACGGATAGGACTTGACAAAGGTTGCATCTTTGCAACGATAATAAAACACACTTATATGGAAGCACAAGACGACAAGATCTTCCTGATTCCCATGGAGGATGGAAAAGAAGCCATGAAACAACGTCAAGAGATCATTTCACAAGTGTATCGCAAATGGACGGAGGAGAATCCAGACAAAAGAGTATACAACCGCTCGTTGAAAGATTATATCAACATTCGCTATCTTTCAATAACCGAGACCATGCGTCATGCCTCAAAGAAATATTCTTCAACCTTGGCTCTTCTACAATTGGACACCATATTACGATATGCCGTGGTATATGGAAAGCCCAAACCTCCGAAGAAAGGGGTCGCCAATCAAAAGATATTTTCCTATATGCTGGAAATGCACTATGAATTGATAGGCATTGGCCTTGTAAAAATGATGGTTGGTGTGAAACGCACAGGAGAGAAGATACAATATTGCATTACTGCAATAGAAGCATAAAAAAAAGAAATCGACAGGTTGGCTCACTCGAAAGGTCATCACCAAATTGTGGACGTCAACGGACTGTTCCCCTATTGATTTCTGCCTGCAAAATTACAACTTTTCCACGAACCCGCAAGAGGATGGAGAAAATTCTATTGCAACGAATTGTCATTGGTTGTTTGTTTTACACGAATTACCGTTAATGCACCACGAATTGTCATTAATTGTTTGGGGATATTGCATCAGGGTGGTGGTGGGTACAGCAGCAATGTCATGCCAGCGTGGACAGGTGCGTTGGTGGGCATCTTTTGCTACACGCAGGAGTTCCGCTCCGCTCCACAACCTGCTTAAAATCCTATCGCCCCTACGGGGCTGGGCTACCGCACCATACACCTTCACGACAACGGACAACACCCCCTCCCCTTGCCGTCATGGCGGACAAGGATCCGCCATCTCCTACGCCCCTGGGACTCACCCTTGTCGTCGCTTCGCGTCATCGCGAGGAGGAACGACGAAGCGATCCATTTATGCCAGATTCATGTAAGATTTAACTACGTTGAATGCAAAGCATTTGTTTCAAAAAAAAAGAGAAACACATACATTTCATTTCCAATCACTTATCCGACAGCAAACGACTACAGTCGACTACAAACGTTTATTCAACGGCTTAGTCTTGACAAGGGTTGCATCTTTGCGACACAATTCAAACATATTACTTATGGCTAAAAAGAATCCATTTGATAAAGAGCAAACAACGAAGATTCCATTTTCCGAATTAGTGGAACTCATTGGGACAAGTTGTGACTACAAGTTCTGCATCATTGACGAAAACATCGACGAGGAGTTGATGTCGCTCGCTGCCAGTCATGGCATCAACCTAAAAGGCTTCAAGCATGTCATTGAAACATCAGGAATACAGCATGCCGAGAAACGACATGGCTTCAAAAGCAATGATAGGGTTCCCCTTTCTCTCGAAGACTATCTGCTTATCCCTTTCATCATCAAAAACAGGGACAAAGTGGAAGTGTCTGCACAAACTGACATTTCGCATCATAACACTGTATTGAAATACACCAAACAGATTGGGGACACTTATTACTATGTTGAAGAAATACGTAAGCGAAACAAGAGCTTGGCATTCAAAAGCCTCATAAAACGAGAAAAAGAAAACCCCTCTCTTTTGAGGGGTTAATCTGTTATCGCTGGAGGGAACATCCTTTCGGCCGCCCCTTACGTCTTGATAATCCACTGGTTTTTCATTCCGTGTCCGCGACCAACTGCCTGCAAAATTACAACTTTTCCACAAACCCGCAAGGGGACGGAGGAAATTCTGTTGCAATGTATTGGCATTGGTTGTTTGCTTTTACACGAATTACCGTTAATGTACCACGAATTGTCATTTATTGTTTGGGGGATATTGCATCAGGGTGCGGATGGCTCCAGCAGCCATGTCATGCCTACGCAGACAAGTGCGACGGCGGGCATCTATGGCTGCGGTTATCTTGTTCCTTCTCCTTGATGAGAAGTAACCGAAGAATCAAGGCCGACATCAAGGGCCTACCGCACTAGGCGACCGCTCCTCCCCCATGTCGGCCGGGCCCGCGCGCCCAACCCGGTCGGATTTTGGCATTCCCGCGCATTCCCAACCACTTACCCGACAGCAAACGACTACAAACGACTACAGTCGACTACAAACGTTTAATCAACGGGCAGGTCTTGACAAACAATGCATCTTTGCGGCAGAAACACAAAAACGCTGCATCATGGAAGCAAAACAAACTGATAACAAAGAAATAAAAGATTTTGTCAGCGTTGAAGAACGCATCCTCAAACTGGTAAGAGAAGCCTCAGAAACGGATTGGAAAAACAATCGTTGGGTGATACTTGGGAAGCCCACCCCTAAAGAAGTGAAAAAGTTGAATGCTTTGTTGGGCTGCGATGTGACAGGATTCCAGCGTATGATTGACATTTCAGCCGTGAAGCACTCACGAAAGAAGCATCCCAACATGACAGAAACTGATTTCTGCCTTATTCCAATGATTATTGCCGCTGCAGATGAAATCACAATGGGAAAGTACCCTGACACCGTGGTCTATCGTAAAACATTGGAAAAAGAATACTATTATGTGGAATGCACCCGTACAGGAAGGAAAAGGTTGGCTATGAAGACCTTTTACAAAACAAAAATTGGCGGCTAACAACCTATCGAGGCTCTAACCGCCAATGTTTTTCGTCTTCCGGTGCTATCTGCTACCCTTGGGGGCCATGACGCTGTACGTCCTTAACGTGCCGAAACGACACTGCAAAATTACAACTTTTCCACAAACCCGCAAAGGGATGGAGGAAATTCTATTGCGACGAATTGTCATTGGTTGTTTGTTTTACACGAATTACCATTAATGTATCACGAATTATCATTAATTGTTTGTTTTACACGAATTAGCATTAATGTACCACGAATTGTCATTAATTGTTTGTTTTACACGAATTACCGTTAATGTACCACGAATTGTCATTAATTGTTTGGGGGATATTGCATCAGGGTGCGGATGGCTCCAGTAGCCAAGTCATGCCGACGTTTGCCTGTGCGTTGGCGGGCATCTTTTGCTACACGCAGGAGTTCCGCTCCGCTCCACAACCTGCTTAAAAACCCATCGCCCCTATGGGGCTGGGCTACCGCACCATACACCTTCACGACAACGGACAACACTCCCTCCCCTTGCCATCATGGCGGACAAGGATCCGCCATCTCCTACGCCCCTGGGACTCACCCTTGTCGTCGCTTCGCGTCATCGCGAGGCACGAAGCAATCCATTTACGATAGATTCATGTAAGATTTGTTTCCAAAAAACATCCATTTCATTCCCAATTACTTATCCGACTACAAACGACTACAGTCGACTACAAACGTTTGTTCAACGGCTTAGTCTTGACAGACATTGCATCTTTGCGACACAATTACAAAAACATAGAAAATGGAAGAGTTACAACAAGGAGCGTTTGGGCCCATCTACACCCAATTCGAGAGCAAACCGAAAGAAGCCATGACCCACCTATGCAATGTAAAAGACGGAGAATGTCCCAAAGCCTTCTATCGTGAAGATGTCGGATTTGTTGATTTCGTTTGGGGAAAGCCCAACGACAAAACCTCTGGCAAAGGTGGCTTCGGACTATCGCACATCCTTATAGACCATGGCGACGAAATCAAGGATTTCAATATCGACCCAATCGATTTCATCCTGATGATTATGAATTTCGGCAAACTTAACACAGAAGGAAAGAAAAACAGGATTTACCTTGAAGGCAAAGAGTTTAGGCTGATTGTCACCACAGAATGGTATGGAAAGTCGAAACAGCTGCTACTTACGGCATTCGACCTACGTCCCATATCAAGAAAAAATCCGCAGCGGGCAAAAGAAATGAAAAAAGCCCCTAAAAGATAGGAGCTTTATTCTTTGTCGCTATCTCCGCAAGGATACTCGTAGGATCGATTTTACAGCCAGCCCTGTTTACCGGCCAACGACACTGCAAAATTACAACTTTCCCACAAACCCGCAAGGGGATGGAGGAAATTCTGTTGCAATGTATTGGCATTGGTTGTTTGTTTTTACACGAATTACCGTTAATGTACCACGAATTGTCATTAATTGTTTTGGGTGTATTGCATCAGGGTGCGGATGACTCCAGCAGCCATGTCATGCCTGCGCTAGCCTGCGCGATGGCGGGCATCTATGGCTGCGGCCTATCATTGTCATCCTTCTTATTATGAAAACCCGACATTGCATATCGGGGTGAATTAGGGTCGTCCTTTCAGGACTCTGCTGAAGCAGGAAAAACGGCATCTAAAGCGGGAACCTGAAGAGCACGAAAGGTTAAGACCCATATCTCAACTTTTTTTGACCCATATCTGAACCGAAAACACTATGGGGTTCTTGACCGTGAAGTATGGGGTAAATGGGCAGCAACTTCAGCATTCCCGTGAAAGCGATCCTGGTCAAATAGCCACCAGGTCATGAAGCCATAGGATAGAAAGCGAAGCTGCCATGTCATGCCGACGTTTGCCAGTGCGATGGCGGGCATCTATGGCTGCAGCCTACAGGAATCCGCCCTCCTCAATATGAAAACCCGACATTGCATATCGGGGTGAGGTAGAGCCGTCCATTCTGGACTTTGATATGCCACCCCTCATTCACACTTAATGACAACACCCTCGCCCCTTGCCGTCATTGCGGACTTGATCCGCAATCTCCTATGCGGCAATAGGAATCTTAAACGAGACTAATCCAACGGCTCGGGTTCCTCTTCGCCCTCATTATTATCAATTCCAGCATCAAAAGCCAAAAACACTTCCAGAAACGCTGTCTCGCGGAAGAAATAACTGGGGTCGTCGGTCAGTTTGTCTTCCATAAAGTGGAAACCCCAATTGGCGTATTCCTCCATAGTCTGCATCAGCATATCAACCGCCTTGCGTGAAGTCATTTCGCCTTTTTCCAAAGCTATGAAATCAATGTCGCAGCGGGCAACAAGTGCGGTGAAAATGTACTCGCGAAGTTTCGGGTAGGCTTTCCGTCCTTTGACAGAATCCAGATTGCCCCAGTATTGGATGGGCTGGCCAAAAGTTTTGCGTTTTTGCGTATCTTCGATGAGCGGTCGTTTTTGGTTGAAATAAAGCCCAATGAAAAAGGCTACAATGAAAATTTCATAACCGCCTCCAAAAACCTTTCCTCTATCCTCGCGTAGAGAAGTTGCACCGCGACCATAATCGCAAAAGTTCTTGATGATATTGTCCTCGTATCTCTTTTCCCATTGTGGGTTCCGGCTTGCCCACAAATCATATATCTTTTCCGCTGCCATAGTTCATTATCTTATTGGTTTAACAACTGTTTGAATGGTTGACAAATCCTTGTCATTGAACGGTTCGACTTTCTCAATCCTGTAAACAGAGCAGGAAAGTTTGTTGATTGTATCGAAATCCAATGCCTTTTGCCCTGTCGTTTTGTCGATGTTGAGCAAATCTTTCGTAACGATAACACATTGTTTGTCGATAGTGTCTATCACATTGTAGAACGTATCTTCCTTAAAACCACCGAATGAAGATGTAGGGGCATCAAAAATCAACGGATAGTCTTGCTCTCGTTTTAAGGTCGTGATTTGTGAAATGGCAAACAGAACCGACATATACATTGTTGTCTTCAACGCACCGTTGGGATTCTCAATGCGTGTTCCGTTGTCGCTGTAAAGTTCAATTCGCGCCGAATTGTTTATGGTTTTCCGGATACGGATTATTCCAAAAAAGTCATTTTTGTTCAACTTCTGTAAATACTTATTTGATTCAGTTTCAAGCATTTGCAGGAAGTTATTTATATTCTGCTCTTTTGCGTTTGCAAACGCTTTGGTTATCCTTTCAAAAGCAGTATGCACACGCTGATAAACCTGTGTCATCGAACTTGTCGGTTCAAGTTGCGACAACTTTTCTTGAATTTCTGTCCTTGCGCTCTCCTTGAATTTCAATGTTGTTTCCAATTCAGATACACGACTTTCGGCTCGGCTTTTTGCATCAAAGAAACCTCTCAAATCGGATATGCTCTTGTCAAGCAGTTCTGCGCTTAACCCCGATTGCATCAGCAAATCGTTCTGCTCCGATTCCAACTCTTGCAACTGTTTTTCGACTTCCGCCAATTCTGCTTTTCTTTTGGTGATGAATTCCAAACGGTCAGAAATAGTGGTGGCAATTTTTGAAATCTCTTGCTCTGTGTCGCCACTTAATTTGATTTGGCGAGAGTGCAACTCATCTATGAATGAATTGGGGAACAATGGCTTTTCGTCAACTTCTTTACTTGAGTTTTTATTGGCCTCTGCTGCTATATGGGAAAGATACTCATTAAGTTTATTGCACATAAACTCGTAAGCCTCCGAACCTTTAGGAGCAGGGCGACCGCAGACTTTGCAGATTTCATCGTCAATCATTTCTTTCATTGTCGCCTCATCGGGCAAATTCCACGGCAAAGGAACGGCATCGTTGGCAAGTTTTTGGATTTTTGAGATAGCCTCGCGTTCTCCAGCCTCTTTCGCACGGCGTTCCGTTTCCTGTTTGTCAAGTCTTCGTTTTTCCTTGCTCAAAGCAGACACTTTTTTCGAATACTCTTTTATGATTGCAGGGAAAGAACGCAAAATCCAATATTCGTCCAACAAGTTAGTGCTATAGTCGCACGATGACAATGCGCCTAACTTGGCGCGTTTGTCTTTCAGCCCTTTAATTCGTTCTTTGATAGCCTGATAACGTTCAGAAGTTTCTTGGTTCTTTTCCAACGCTTCCAACTTGGCTGCAAAATCAGAAATTGAAATCCTTTTTTGGGTCAATTCTGTCTTGATGCTCTGAATGTCGTTTGTAACATCATTCAGTTGTGTATTCAATTCCTTCGCCTGCTTTGATACTTTATTGTCGTTTTGCAATTCACGGTTTGCCGCTCTTGCAGAACTTTGCTCAAAACTTGAAGTCAATTCAACCAATTTGTCAAAATCCCTGATTCCAGAAAAGGTATCGACCAATGTTTTCAAAGCGGTTTCGTTATCGAAAACATTGAGTTCGTTTTCGCCTTTGAACAAACAGTATTTGCGGATGACTGGCTCGAAACACATATTCAGCAACCTGTCTCCAGAAATGGAATGTCGTTCTGCCCCATCAATGAAATATCCGACAAACTTATAATCCTTTGTGCGAATGTTAGTTTCGGATAATCTCTCAAAAATGAATCTTTTCACAATCTCTTTCTCGCCATCGTGTTCAAAGGTGATGCTGACCGAAACCTCATCGCTTTCGCCAACTTCCAATTCCGATTTGCGCTTTTCGGAAATATGCGAATCCTTATGATTTTCGCCAGTTGTGTCGAACAGCCATTCCAACGCTTCAAACAAGGTCGTTTTTCCATCACCGTTGTCTCCGATTACCAAAGTAAGACCCTTTGACAAAGAAAGGTGATTGCTTCCATAATAACTGCGGAAGTTGTTGATTTTTATATCTTTGATAATCATATATTTGTTTTTAGAAAGTTACTGACCTCGTTGTAGATTTCCCTTTCAGTGGCCTTTTGCTCATTTCGATTGATGATTTGGGCAATGGCTTGGATTACGGCAACATCAGAATCCAAAGCATCGGATATTGAATTGTAATCATCGGGATTATAGCCATAGAAATTGACAAGTTGCTCATCAGCAATCACAGCCTGCAAAATCTTATCGCCATTGGTTTGATAGGTACTCATATTGCTCTAATTAAAAATGGATAGATTATAATGATTCAAAACTTCTTGAAGTTCGTTGTCGGTATCATTCAAATTTTCGGACAACAAAGCAAAATCGCGGACACGCCTCAATTCACTTTCGACAAGACTTTTTTCCAACGAGTAACATTCCTCGTCAAAAACATTGTCAGGAATGACAATCAAATCGTGTATGATGGCGAAATGTTTGTCTTTGTGTGTTCGCAGAACGCGCCCACGACGTTGAATGAATTGGCGCGGGTTTCCCGTGCTTGCACAGAAAATGGCCAATTCGCTTCGCGGCACATCAACACCTTCGTCCAAACACTTCATTGACGTTAAAACATCAATGCTGCCGTCGGCAAAGCCTTTGAGCATTGCATCACGGTCTGTCGATTCGGAAGTGAACTGACGGACAATGATATGGGAATCCATATCACGGACAATGCGGGTGAAATCGTCAATTAGGTGTTCGGTTTCGGGGTCAGACGCGATGGTGTCGGAATGGTCGAAAATATCTGCCTCGAAATTGTCGGGCTTGTTGCCTTCGGGAACATATACCAACGTGTATTTCAGATTGCCTTTTTCTTCCATCCGCTGCCGAACAATCTCCTGAAAAGCGGATAACTTGTTGGCTGCTTTGTGAATGATGCGTTTGCGCTTCAGCAAAAGCATTTTCAAACGTTCCTGATTTTCCTCATCGTGAAAGCCCATTATCTTGACAATCTTCTTTGAAAGTTCAACATATTCAGCCATCTCGTTTTCAGTCAGGCGAACAATGTGCGGATAGTAATAATATCGGCACAAAGCCCCATTCTGAATGGCTTCAGCCATTGAATATTCGAAAGTGTAGCTGCCAGCACAGCCAAAGAAATCCATCAGTCTGCGGTTGCCTGCATCGTCAAACTGTCTTTCGGGCGTCGCCGACAACCCTATGCGTCGCAAGTATTTTATTTCAGACAAACGTTGAGCCATCAATCCGCCGCCCATATTGTGCGCCTCGTCTGCGATTAGTAACAGCTTGTTTTTGGGGAATTGGTTTAATTCCATAAAAACATTTGAACGGACGAATGAAGCATAAGTTGAAATGATAATGTATGACAATTTATTATCAGAATTTGTCATTTCCAACAATCGAAGATTGGCCACCGCCGATTTCCAATTGTTATACTTCGAGCATACCTTAATGATGGTGCTGAAATTGAATTTTTTACACTCAATTTCCCATTGTTCAACCAGGGTAATGGTTGGGACAAGTATCAACGCCTTATAATACCCATTACGAGGATGCTTGAATATCTCTAACAAACAGTTTAGTGCAGTGATTGTTTTTCCCGTGCCAGTTGCCATTGCAAACAAGCCTTGTTGTTGATGCGGTTTGGGGTTGTTCTTCCAATTCTCAAATGCCTGTTTCTGATATTCACGCGGACCAGATTCGTAGGGAAACCGAGGCTTGCCGAAGTCGATAGGCTCAATGGTTTCGCCTTGCTTCTTGATTTTCTCTATCTCGATTTCAACCTTGTTTTTGGCTTTGTCCAATGCCTTTATCACAGACTTGGGCAAGATTTTGTTAGTAGTATCCTGTTGAATGATTCTGTATTCATCTTCAAGCAAATCTTTCAGTTCTTTGTCCTTGAAGGATTCAACGATTCGGGTTTTCACTTTGTCAATAGGGACAAAAACGACATTCTCGTCTTTGCCGCCAAACACAAGTTCAAATTCGCCCTTGATTTTGTCTATTGTGGCGGATGCAGGGTTGCCGTCCCAATCGCAAAAAGCCGTGAGGCTTTCGATATTGTCAATCAATGCCGACCGTGAGAAGTTGCAAGAGCCGTCGAAGCCGACTTTGTTCACGCCGTCACTGAAAAAGCCTGTCTTGGTGTGTGAAATGCCGATACCGTCTTTTGGTGCAACGATTCTGATTTCAAGCCTATTGTTACGAATTAGCCACGCAAGACATTCGAAAAAGTGAACATCACGCTCCGACAAAGTGTTTTTGAGATTCTCAATGTCGCTGATGTCGAAAAATGGGATTGGCGTATCAAGTTTGCTCTTGGCGATGGCGGCTTTGTCCTGTTCGGTAAGAATGTCGTTTACAATCAGATTCATTCGACCTCCATTGTAGAGGAAAGAAGCAAAGCCATCCGCCAAAACATTGATTGCGGAAGAGGAAAAGAAGCCCAGCATCAAATCGAACTGCGTGGCATTGCACAAGCAATCAGAGAAAAAACCTATCGGTTCCCACTCTGTCCGCGACTTGAAATGACGGTGTGCTGGAAATGTTACCTCTTTTAGCATTTGTGATATGTTTCGTTTATAAACTTGGTGATACCTTCATCCAAAATGTCATATAGTTCATCGTCTTCGACACTCTTTCTTCCTTCTTGTGAAACGCCGCTTATCTCAAAGAACTCAAAGAAGTCATCATTATTTCCAGAACAATAATTATGGTAAGAAGATTCCCCCACGGTTTCAGAGAACGTATTTTCTTTTGGAATCCCGTTTTCATTAAGAGAATTTCTAAAATCTTCTTCGTTGTCCCATATATTTCGCCAATCACGAAACAACTCTTTGGCATAGTTATAACCAGCTAATCGGATTTGTTCGTAGATTTGTTCCTTATCCATAGTTACCTTTGTTTTCCAAATTACTATAATCGTTTCTCTGTTTCAAAACGTCTAATCCCTACATCAATAAAACCCATCACTTCTTCGTCTGTCATCAAATAATAGCAATCCGATTCTTCATCAGTGGCATTTTGCAAAAAATCAGGTATATAATCGGATTTGAACATACTGTATTCATAACTAACAATTTCCGAAATTACTTTTATTGATGGCGTGTTATCAAACTCATAACAATTATTCTCTTTGATAATTTCTGAAATCACCATTCCTCCATATCCCCAATCTTTGGCATCATACTTTACATATTCGTTCCAATTGTCATACAATTCACGAGCGCGATTATAAGATATGCCAGCAATCAAATTTCCTATTTTTGAGTATACATCATTCATATCATTCATCATTTGAAATAGCGGCGTGACGGATATGCACATCTTCTAATCTAAAGTGTTATAGCTTCTATGCGTCTCACCGCTTCATTCAAATCAATATTGAATATCGTTGCGTACTTGCTAATCATGGATGTTTTCTCTCTATCGGTCAAAATATTGAAATCTATCATTTTTATTAAAAGATAATTGACCAACGGCTGATTTCTCATAATCATCTTCTTGGTCATCGGATTCCATAAAACCATATCCCATAAATCAGAATGGACATTCCGATTCAAATTCGCATACAAACCGATTGTCTCTTCTATTGAATTACCAGTTGTTAGCGATATTCTTGACACAGCCTCAACATATGGCAAAAGCCCAATTGGACGGAAAAACAAATTCCCACCAGTTTCTGTAGACCTTAGTTTTTCAGCAGGATTATTTGTTTTGTCGTTTATGTAGTTATTTATCTCTGCATAAGTTGACACCATACAACTCCAAAAACTAACCAAATATTGATTAAATTCAGTTAGCATTTCATCAGAAGGACGATTTTTAAGACTATCTTTTAGTTGGGACGTACTAAAACGACGATGCTCTTTTTGAGAAATAAAAGTATTATATAGCGCAAGATGGCATTCATATAAAGTCATCAAAGAAGTAAATGCTATTTTGTCTGACTGAGGGATTGATTTATTATTACTAGCTTTGATTCTATCCCCTATAAACAATGGATAAGTTTCCAACAAATCCCTTGTCACAATAGCAACAGCATCATCCTCATCCAAAGCTATAATGTCACCTAATCTAACTGGCTTTACATATCTATTAAGTGTTGAAAAAATCCTTCTTGATTTTTCCATTCCTTCTGGTGTGTTTTGATGACCAATAAGCATAACGCTAATAGTTTCTTTCCCCAATTCTTCATTTTCCGATACTGCCGCCCTTATTCCTTCCACTCTATGCTGTCCATCAACTGGAAAAATCTTTTCTTGTCCCGATAACTCCAACAATCCAACATTGTAATATGATTCATCATCTATCTCAAAACGCACTTCTTTCCACATAGGATCACCATCATAAATTGCAAGAACTAAACTATCAAAAAAACGATCTTCTCTTTTTAAGATATAATCCTTGATTTTTATATAATTATCCGTTAAAGAACGTTGAATTTGTTCTTTTAGAGAATTTGCTGTATGCAACTCCCCATCTACTTTTTTCACCATTGTACTAATTTGCTTAAATGTCATAGTAGTACAATAGAACACGGTGTTCCCTATTTTTCCTCTAATTGCAGGTATTTTTATTGCTTCCATGGTCAAAACGCATTTATTTCAGGTTGAACTTCTATTTTATTTGGTATTGAAGGATTAAATGGTGGCCAAATTGCATTAAGTAATAATGCTTCATTAGTTTTTATTCTATTGTTATCAGTATCAGGGAAATATCTATAATAAACGAAACCCTTCCAATGACTAAACATACCTTTTATAAAATCCCTATTATCCTTGAAATACTCATTCGCCCTTTTTCTAATATTTTGATCTTCCGTATACTGACAACGACCAATATAAACGATATATTTTTCAATAAAAGGCAACGACCTGCCTTTAATGAAAAACATATAAACACCACCTGTGTTATTGGGGATATTTTTGATTTCATCTGACACATCGTCATTGGTGTCATTTAAATACTTTATCTCTTTTGACCAATTTGCTTCGTTTGTAATTGGATTATTTTGTTCGATGGCAAATTCGGTCCATCGCTTAGGATTATGAAAATAAGTAATATCAAACAACTTATTCTCATCATCTATGAACGCTTGTCTAATCATATCTGAATCATATAAAACAATTAGCACACATTATTTCATCCCCAAGAATATCCACAAGCGTCGTACCTTTGCTTTGCTTGCGGTTTTCTTCTTGGCGTTTGATTATGTCAAGTTTGATTTGGCGCACACGTTCAGGCTTGCACAGGTCGGCAAGGCTTTCGCCTTGATTCCACGTGTAACCGTCTTTCTCAAACTCCATCGCTTTTGCATAAAGGTTAGGATGTTGCTCATACAGCCAAATCCATTCGATTTTCTGTTGGAAGAAACAGAAATAGCATCCTGAACGGCTTCTGCAATAAGTCCCCTTCTTTCCATCCACTTCAAACGGAATTTCTTCATAATAGGCAGGCACACCCACGCCGCTTTCGCGCAACAACTTGAAAATGTCATCTTTGACAAGTACATCCGTGTTTTCAATTAAAGGGAACTCGGCCAATTGTCCGACAGGATAATCCGTTGTTTTCAAGAAAGCAAACACCGCCCGATTGAAAAGCGTAACATCATAATCCAGCAATGCGTTCATTTTCTTCGAGTAATAAAACAGCTTTGTAATAGGTTTCTTTACAATACCCATGATTTCCTCACGCACAAAGTCGTCAGGACATAATGTATCATATAAAGAAATCACTTGATTCAAATTGTCATTACTCAAAAACTTGCTAATGACATCAATGCTCCAAATGTTCCTTCGGAAAGGAAAAACCGCTTGGATATTGGGCTTCGTAGAGATGTATCCATCTCTGTCTTCATCACCACGAATACCGACATAGGAAACAGCTAAATCGTCACCCACATATCGCTCAAATTCGGCCAATTTCATCTTTTGAGTACACCAACGGGCTTGTGGTGAAGGAAGGAAGCCTCCTGCCGCTTTCAAAAAATGATGAAAAGGCGTTGGTTCAGAACTGGTTTCAACCGCCCTCAATCGCTTGATTTCCTTACCAAGATATGCCTCCAATCTCTCAATCAGCCGCTCAGTCTCCTCCAATTCACATCCCGTATCCGAATTATAGTACTCTATCGGGAGCATCGGATAGTTCTGCTTCATGTAGATGGCTAAAGCCGCACTGTCCTTTCCGCCAGAAATCCCTAATATATGTCTGATATTCATTGATTTAATTTACTATTTAAAACAGATAACAATGCACATATTTCAATGTCGCTTTTGCCCTGCAATTTACTAATTATTTCCTTCTCCAAGGCTTCAACCTGTTTTTTTTCTTTTTCTGATACCACAAAGGTCTGGGTTCTAATGCTCGTGCCTTTGTTCGTCACTAAATCTATAGAATAGGCATCATCGGTATCTGACTTAGATTTCTTAGATATATCAGAGTATTTCTCACACTCTCTGAACAAAAACACAATATCGTCCAACAATTTCTCTTCTTCCTCGTCTCGCAAAGACTCAAGTTTATGCTCCAATATAGGATAGCAAATAGACTGATACCACAAGACACGGTTATCATATTCGGTTATAACCCGATTATAAAACTCTTTCTGTTGGGTATTCAACAGATAAACTTTTACATTTTCGAGCCGCTTTCTCAACTCGATTACATATTCGTTATAATCCGAAGACTCAAGCCCCAATTCTTCGACGATTCTTTCTTCTATTCTGTCTATTAATTGCGAATAGCAAGAGCGCAGCTCCCTAATAGAACGCTGAATAACCTTACCATATTCTTCCATCCCTTCTCCGCTTTTGATTGAATTGGTCGAGAAATTTAACGATTCAGGCAAGTCTTCAAAAAACGCCTTTTCTGGGTCTTTTGCTGTAGCCAAAACATCCCTAAACTTCATAGTTGATTTATGGGCAAATTTCTTGGTGTGCTTGGTGTAATCGTTCAACTTCTTGTAAAAGAAAAGGAAAGGTTTAATAGTTTCCACAAAACTATCAGTTGTAACAGAAACCTCATCATTCAAATTCACAAATCGCCTGTACTGATTAAAGAAATCAAGTTTGACACCATCAACATCAAATGCCTTTACGCAATAATCAGCTGGATGCTTCTGCAACAAATCAAAAAAAGTCATATCCATGTTGGGAATGTAAGCACCTGAATTGGCATCAGACAAAGCAAAATCTTGTCTTTTGATGAACAAGAATGTGGGTATCCAAAAATCAAGGAACCCTTGCTTCATTTTATACGGCTGGTTACTGAGAATCTTTATTAACTCTGATATTCTTCTGGGTTTATTAGTGGAACTTTGCAAAAACTGATTACACTCTTCCCACATATCTTTCAATCCATTCCCCACAGGTTTATCCAAAAAGACACCATTTTTGTGTAATCCTGTGTTTTTCAACAATGAATAATAAATCGTTTTTTCGGGAGGAAACTTGTCTTGGTCAAATCCCAAATCCTCTTCTTGATGTTTCTCTATTAATGCAGCAAGATAGTTCTTCCTTGCAATCGAGATAGGACTACTTAACTTGTGGCGGTTGAATAGTTCATTAATCATCACTGGAGATTTTGAATACACTTCGTCGCAAACATCCGAAAGCAACTCATTAAACTCTTTCAGCGAACGAACCTTTTTCTGTTCTCCTTTGAAAACCCATACAACTCTGTTTTTATATGCAAACAAATTATCTGAGATGGTCTTATTCAACACATCTTCTTCATGCTCTTTTAGTTTTACTATTTCACCAAATGCGACATGGTCAGCATCCTTATCTATTAAGACTTTTTCAAGAATATATTTGTATTTGCTAATGTTATACAAATGGTCTATTATCTCTTCAGTATTATTGAAATACGCATAAACAATCGCATGTTCAGTGCTATTCAAACTATATGCCTTGATTTCCTCTAAAGCATTTGGCTTAGGTGAAAACATCAACTCTATGAATCCATCTGTATCACCTACAGGCACCATATCCAAAGGCTCTTCGCGAATCTCGTATTCAAAATAACGGGGTGTGCCATTGTGAAAGCAATGCGCTTTAACGGGAGAAACCCTATGGCTGATAAACTGACGCAAATCATCAATAAAAGATACCGGTCTTGACACGACCGCTCCTGCTTTTTGGATTTCAAGTTCGAGGTCAATGTCCGTTCCCTCGAAAAGCATCAACCTGTTTTTATATGATGCATATCTAACAATTTTCAGCCGTATGAGTTTTTCAATCAAGCCCTTGGCGTCTTCAATATCCATTGCAAGTTGTGCATATTTCGCCATTTGTTCCCCATCCAATTGAAAACTTGCAATGCCAAACAAATTCAATAGCCCAATAGCTTTCACAATGTTGATTGCATCATTTAATTGCTTGGAAGTGTTCCATTCAACTCCTTCCACCCTTTCAATCGATACCTGCATCGACCCCCAACTCATCGAATCCGCATTGGCATCTTTTAAAAAAGAATAGAAGTTATAATTGATGTAATCGTACACAATGCCTAAATGATAGGTAAGATTTTGCTTTGACTGAAATTCTGAAAGTGAATTGTGACCACGATTATTCAAAAAAGTAAAAAGAGAGCGCTCGTTTTGCCCGTATTTTTGCATTGCCATTGTAATAGCATAAGCTGAAAACGTATCTAATGGATACAACTGACATGCAACATCTTCTGAAAACGAACTTGACACAATCTTAGTTTCAATTGCAAGTTGATGCAAATCAAAGGCTCTTTCAGAACTGAATTCATTGTGAACTTTGGGTAACTGTTTTGATGCTAGATTCAACAATTGCTCAATTGGCTCAACAAATGTTATTTCTCTAAACCTTCCTTTTACCTTTGTCCACTCATTTTTTTGACTCTCAGTCAGCTCTTTTGAATACGAACTGAAATTCTGATGAAGGGTTGTCAACAGCAGTATATTGCGAGTTGGCACATTGACAAATTCAGCCAATTTCTGAAGAAAATACAATTCCTGTTCTGGATTGTTCTTTGCAGCATGTTCCAAGACCTTCCCGAACTCATCAACCACAATAAGTAAGAACTTATTTTGTGGTTTTAATCGGGTATACAGTGATTTCAATTCATCCAAAATACTATCAAACCTGCCATCAATATTCAATTTCTTACCAAGTAATGTTGACATTGCAGCATAATCTCCAACAATATTCACAATCTCATATTCTGTAGCTGAAGACAGGTTTGCAGGGTCTAATAATAGTTTTTGTTTATTCTTGCCATCCAAATCCGATTCCAAGGCCAACAAAAAACTTGACTTACCCGTTCCATACGATCCTATTATTGTAAACGAATGGATCCCAGAATGGAAGTCTTTAATTATGCTTTGCACGGCTCTCCTTCCATTTGGAGTCACAACATACTGACTCCGCATTGGAAAGCCATTTTCTATATTTGCTGATAAATTGAAATCATTGTTCATAATACTGCTCAATTATTTGTCTTGGATTCATTTGTTGGACAAATTGCAATTGCCTAATTCCTGCAACATCACTGTAAGTCATATAATCTGAATACTGTTCCGACAATGCTCTCAACATCTCAATTACTTCCAGGTCATTCATGCAAAAAATCAATCCGACATCTTGAAGCAAGTCAAAAGGAATCGTATTGTCTTCATCTGATTTATACATCAAAACTGCAAAGAGAAACGCCATTGGCGTGACCTTCTTTTTGCCATCAATATTGAAATAGAACGACTTATCTTTTTCATCACCATCATTCTTTTCTTTTTGTCGTAGCAAATCCAAGTCCATCAATAATGTGGAATAATCTTCGTTTGATTGAGGATTACGCGGAAGACAATAGTTCTGCAACAAAACACCTACATCTTTTTTCACCGTATTGGCATTGAAAAGATGTTCTTGGTTGGCTTCTGCCATTTTTCTTTTGACAAAAGTAACGATTTGGTTTCTATCAAATCTTCTGCGCTCTTTTTGAAAATCAATAAAAAACAAGTTGTATAAAGAAGCAATGTTTGAATACACCAAAAGAAAATGAAGAAGCCATAAAGTTCCCAAATCTTCCATATAACGGTCTTTGCCATCTTGGTCATTAAAAAGAAAGTCAGGAATCCATTTTGTTCTTTCATCCTCACTATTCAAGCCAAAGACTTTGTACCAATATCTTATTGCAGCGACCATATTCTTCCCAACCCCTAATTCAACAACCGCCTCAGGTGAATTGAAGTCCTTATTGGCTTTATTAAAATCATAGCCCTTCTTCAGCCAAAGCGTTTTACACGGGAATGATTCATGCCCTGAAAACACATATTTTGAATAACTCATTTACTATTAAATTAAAACTTGCAAATATAATAACTTTTCGGTTTGGCATTGGTTATCATCCTCAAAAAAACTCCCTACAAGCCTTTCGGCTCATAGGTGGCAACTTCTCGGCATATCATATTAGGCATTTCCTTCGCCCTTCTCTCGCTCTACCTTCGCTCTAGCCATACTCAAAGGGTATGGTTGAGCGAAGGTAGAGCGAAGAAACAGTATGCCTAGGGTATGCGAAAACCTACCCTCTTCTTTCCTTATTGCTGAACAAAGGAGACAAAACCCGCAGCCATAGATGCCTACTGGCTTTCTGCCCATAGATCCCCACCTTCCCACGTACCAGCGCGAGGATGACATGGGCAGAAAGGACGGGATGACAGGGCTGCCGGTCATTGCCGACATCAGGAGGACATGGCTGCTGAATCCTACAAAAACGGGGTCAAATAAACTGGAACGAGCAGCGTCTCCTCATCCTTTCAATACGACTTACGCAAATCTTTTCAATCATTTTATCCAAAAATACCAAAATGTTATATTCTATTTTATCCAAAAATACCAAATTGTTTTACTAAAAGTGTACCAGCTACAAAAAGCAGACTTGACATGACTGCTGGTCATTGCCGACATCAGGAGGACATGGCTACTGGGTCCCTAAAAAACCGATAAAAAACAACCCACAATCCACCAAAATTTCGTATCTTTGAAGCCTGATTCACGACGACACGCCATGTCCAAAGAACAGCATTACATAGACTTCGATGAATATATCCGGCAAGGAGAACCCGCACAACGCGAGGCCGCCTATGCTTGGAGCACGGCCATCGGATTGCAAGCCGTCGATGGGCTCACGACCTCCGAGTACCTCAACGACTTGGCACGTCGCAACATCGAAGGCGAACTTACCATGGATCAGGTCGACAAGTTGCTCGACAGCTATTACGAAAGCAAGGCCGCGCGCGAAGCCCATGATGACGACAAGAATGAAGCCGACAAGGCATCGAGAAACATCAAGAAAATACTCTCTGTGAAGACAGTCGACTTCACCGCCAATGGTTTTATCTCGTTGCACCGCCGAATCTTTGAAGGCGTCTTCATACACGCTGGCCAACTGCGCGACTACGATATCACCAAGAAAGAATGGGTACTGGAAGGCGATACGGTGAACTACCTGAACTGGGAAGACCTGCGCCGGGCATTGGACTACGACATCAAGCAAGAACGTGAGTTCAGTTATAAAGGCCTCACGCAGGACGATCTTATCACTCATATCGCCAGCTTCACCTCCGGACTTTGGCAAATCCACGCCTTCGGCGAAGGCAACACACGCACCACGGCCGTGTTCACCATACAGTACCTACGCTCGATAGGCTTTGACGTGGAAAACGACTTGTTTGCAAAATACTCGTGGTACTTCCGCAACGCCCTTGTCCGCGCCAACTACAAGAATGCCGTGAAAGGCATCGACTACTCCCCTATCTATCTCGAACGTTTCTTCCGCAACCTGCTCCTCGGCGAGCAATGGGACCTCCGCAACCGCTATCTGCATATCCACCCCTCAGAAGAATGGAGCGTGCAGCCTAATTTGGGCAACCCAAATGGCACAGGACAAGCACCCGAACAAGTACCCGAACAAGTACCCGAACAAGCTCGTGACTTATTCCATACAAACAACATATTGATTGTTGAATTGGTTAAGGTACTGGGGCATGAAGAACTATCCATTTCGCAATTGATGGAAAAGACAGGATTAAAACACAGGCCCAACTTCATAGAATACCATTTGAATCCCGCCATTTCCGAAGGTTTCGTCTGTCTGCTATATCCCGACAAGCCCCGCCATCCCAGACAGAAATACCTGCTGACGGCGAAGGGGGAAATGCTTTATAAGGAAATAATTGAGTAACTATATGAGATTGCGGATCAAGTCCGCAATGACAGTAGAGGGCGAAAGTCGGGTGGTGAGATTCCCTGCGGGAAGGGAGTTATTGTTATTTGGTACCACGCGGCGGCCTGAGCCGTTACCAGCCAGAAACCGTTACCTGCCGCCGCTGATTGCTTTATGTACACCTCCATTCCCGAAGGGAATCTATATTCTCAATTAAAATTCTTATCTTTGCCCCAAAATTCCATCCCCTATGAAACTCGCAGAAGCATTAAGCATCAGGAAAGACCTGCAAAAGCGCATCCAACAGCTGGGACAGCGCATACAGAACAACGTGAAAGTGCAAGAGGGCGATACGCCTTCGGAAGAGCCCACGGAGCTGATGAAGGAACTCGACGCCTGCCTCACGCAGCTCGAAGACCTCATCTGGCGCATCAACGCCACCAATATGAAGACCACCAACGCCGAGGGCGTCACCCTCACCCAACTCATGGCCCGCAAGGACGTGCTGACCATGCGCGTCAGTAACCTGCGCAGCATCTTCGACACCGCCTCGGCGGGACAGGACCGCTACTCACGCTCGGAGATCAAGACGGTGACCGTGGTCGACGTGAAAGCTATCGGCATGAAGGTGGACGAATGCTCCGCACAGTTGCGCCAACTCGACATGGAGATACAGTCGCTCAACTTCCAGACCGAGCTGGTCTGAACCACAAGGCATCCGCATTTGTAGGGCGAACCGAACCCCCACTATGACCGTTGCCCGGAGCCGGCAGCACCCGTTCACGATGAACATCACGGCGCAGGCTCAGCACGTTGTCATCCGAATGTACGGCTTAGGCCGCACGGCGCACTACCGACCGGTTGACTATGAATGCCGGATGCCTTCTTTTACATTGAAATTCAACCCAAGTCCTTCAAAAACGCGATCAGCTTCTGTGTGGCACGTCCACGGTGGCTGATGGCGTTATTTTAGTTATTTCAATTCAAAACCTAGTAACTTCTCAAACCCTTCCAATTCTTTCTTACGCGCCTCGCGAATCTTGCCAATATCAAGTTTGTCAATGACAGGCTTGATTTTATCCATACCTTTGTTTCTAAAATAAGAAGTACCCTTCAGCAGAAAAAGGTTCTCCATCTTGTTTTGCCCAGAAGTTCCTTTAACTTTCGTGTTTTTAGGTAACCCCAAGGCATTGAGCACACCTTCCGTGTCGTCAAGCATCCAATTCTCAATGCTCGTTTCAGCTCGCAAACAGCAAAACTCACGAACGCCAAACTCTTTCTTCAGCTTTTTCTCGACTTCTTTCCAATTCGGCTCTGTTTGGGTGCCACTGGCATACACATCCGTGTCGAATTCACAACACACCGCTCGGAAATAAATTGGCGTATTCTGACATTGCTGTATGCCCACCAAGCCAATACGCATATTACGCCAAATTGGCGTTCCATGTGTGTTGAAAACCCTAATCCCTTTAGGACGAGACCATCCATTTGACTTGTAATAATCCAACAACCGATTGATGATCAGTTCATCCGCATCTCCCTCCACAAAAATCACACACATTTCCTCTGAAGCGTCTTTCTTCCCTTTTTTAGTCATTTGGACCTCCTTTCCGCTTTGGCTTTTCCTCGAAGAAAACATCTATCATTCTTCTGTCATCTTCAGCACTAAGCATCAATTCGAACAAGTACTCGCCAAGAGCCATTTCACCAGCTGCAGCAATTTTTAGCACATTCTTCAGCTTGGTCTGTTTGAGAATACGGAAATCAGCGACACCATCGTCCGATGGCAGACCCACATACAATTGGTCGTAAGTCAAATGCTTGGCCAGATGCGTGGAATGGCTGGTAAAAAGAAGTTTGGTATCGCCCAACAACATTGGAATTGCATTGAGCAAACTCTGCAGCAAATCGGGATGGATAGAGTTTTCCAGCTCTTCCACCATCAATATCTGAACGCCTCTTTTGCTGGCATGAATAACCGAAGCAAGCAGGAAAAGAATACGCATGCTTCCCGTGGACATGAAGCGAAAAGGTGTTGTTTGGTTATTGTGGCTCTCCTTCACATAGACATCATACAAATCAGGCAGCTCATAGGGAACATCTTTATCGATTTTTTTCAATTCGGAACTAAACCTCACAGGATTAACTGTTTGGATTGTCGGCACGAGCGTGGTTAGAATGGAAATCATGACATTGAACAAGCGCTCATCTTCCTGTTTTAGCTGATACAGGTATTGGGTGAAGCCGTCGTACACCAGTTGTTCGCCATCAGCGGTCACCATTTTGCGAGGCAGGAAATGTTGTTTTGGGTCGGCAATAATATCCACCGAACTTATGGTAATTCCCAACAACTCTTTTGCAACAGGCATAAACGCCCAGCTATCAATATTTGACAGCTTAACCATAACCAGCTCATCATCCAAAATTTGAATGGTTTTATTGCATCTGCCAGTCGCATCATATTTGGCAGATTCCCTTGTCCGGTTGATGATAGTCCGGTATTTTGGTTTCTCTTTCGAGTTGTCCCTTATACCAAGATACTCGCCGATGATTTTCCCTTCTATTGCAGCGGAACTATTAGGACTCTGTTGATACCAATCAAAGCTAAAACGGTACACATAATCATAAACCGAATCAAAAGCACCTTCAATTTCGCAATAAAACGGTTCACTTGCAATCTTTGAATTGATGGAAATACAAGTGAAGTCACGCATCAACTGTCTTCTCATTTCAGAGGTACCGTGAACAAATGAAGAAGCAAACATGACCGCATCCAAAATATTACTCTTACCGTAATTATTTGGAGCCAATAGAGCCGTCATCTGCCGCAGATTGATTTCTGAATAATCAACATTCCTGAAACCACCTATACAAATTCTATCAATACTAACCATAATATTACGTTTATCTTCAATTTTGAAGCAAAAATACTTCTTTTTTCTTAATAAACGTAATTTTTAGATACATTTTATGAACAAAAATGACATTTTTCAGCAATTTCACGTCCATACCCGTCGACGCACTTGTCCGTGCTGGTATGAAATAGCTACTGGACTCGTCAGATGCTCCTCAAAAACGCAATCAGTTTCTGTGTGGCACGCCCACGGTGGCTGATGGCGTTTTTCACTTCGTGACCCAGTTCGGCGAAGGTCTGCTCGTAGCCGTCGGGTTGGAAGATGGGGTCGTAGCCAAAGCCCTCGGTGCCGCGTTGTTCCTCGGTGATACGCCCATCGCAACGGCCTTCGAAGTAATAGGATTTCCCGTCAAGGTTCAGCGCGATGCAGGTGCGGAAGGCCGCCTTGCGGTTGGTCTGTCCTTTCATCGCGGCGAGCATCTTGTCGACGTTGTCCTGATAGCTGCAATGCTCACCGGCATAACGTGCCGAAAAGACGCCCGGTGCACCGCCCAAGGCTTCCACTTCGAGGCCAGTGTCGTCGGCGAAGCAATCCACATGGAACTTGTTGGTGACGAAGTCCGCCTTGATTTTGGCGTTGCCTTCGATGGTGTCGGCGTCTTCGACAATGTCCTCGTGGCAGCCGATATCTTCGAGGCTCAGGACCTCGTAGCCTCCTTCCGCGAAAGCGGAACCGGACATGATTTCGCGCATCTCGCGCAGCTTGTTTTTGTTATTGGTGGCGAATACGATTTGTTTCATTCGAGATTCAAGATTTAAAATTCAAAATTCAAAATTGAGATTCCCCTGCGGGGAATGGAGTTAATGCTATTAGGTACCACGCGGCGGTCAGAGCCGTTACCAGCCAGAAACCGTTATATGCCGCCGCTGGTCACTTTATGTGCTCTTCCATTCCCGAAGGGAATCTCCTATGACTACGGTAAAGACCAATCAATCGGTTCAATACCATGTTCCTCCAAATAACGGTTCGTTTGCGAAAAATGATGGCAGCCGAAGAAGCCGCGGCTGGCCGAGAGCGGAGAGGGGTGCACCGACTTCAGTATCAGGTGCTTGAACGGGTCGATCAAAGCCTGTTTGGCAATGGCGTAGTTACCCCAAAGGATGAAGACGAGGTGCTCGCGTTGCTCCGAAAGGGCGCGGATGGCGGCGTCAGTGAACTGTTCCCAGCCGTGGTGCGAGTGCGAGGCGGCCTGTCCGGCGCGCACCGTCAGCGAGGCGTTGAGGAGCAGCACTCCTTCCCTCGCCCACTTCTCAAGGTTGCCTGAACGCGCCATGGGCACACCAAGGTCGTCGTGCAGCTCCTTGAAGATGTTTTGCAGGCTGGGCGGGAAGGGCACGCCGTCGGGCACCGAGAATGAGAGGCCGTGGGCTTGTCCCGGGCCGTGGTAAGGGTCCTGGCCCAAGATGACCACCTTCACCTTGTCGAAAGGCGTGAGGTTGAAGGCGTTGAAAATCAAGGGGCCTGGAGGATAGACGGCATACTGCCGCTTCTCGCTGACAAGGAACGACTTGAGGTCGGCGAAGTAAGGTGCTTCGAACTGAGGCCGCAGCACTTGGTACCAGCTTTCGTCGATATTGGGTTTCTTTACTTCCATGTTTTCAAAATTATTCTGCAAAGATGGTAATAATTCGCGAAAAAATACGTTACTTTGCAAACCAAATTTCATAGCTATGAAGAGAAAACTTGCCATCGCGCTGCTAATCGCCTTTGTTTCAGGCATTATCATGACTTCGTGTGGCTCCAACAAGAGCTGCCCGGCCTACGGCGAATCGTCAAAGTACATCAAAGAAACGCGTTATTAAAAAAGGTGTTGGGAGGCACGGCCATGACTGCCCTCAGACGACCTTTGCTGCGTATGCTTATGCTCACGCTTTTAGGAGCGTGTCCTTTTTTATTGTCAGCGCAAAACATTGACATTCAAAGCGAAGACGACAAGCCCATAGAAGAAAGGCTGGTCTACAACCGTCAAAACACCTTCAAAGTGGCCATTCATTCCCAAGGTCTGGGCGTTGGTTTCAAGATAGGGAAAATCAAGAGCATTCACGTCACGAAAAACTGGGAGGCCGAAGTGGTTTCGCTGCGCTCGCTCAAGGAGATCAAGACCATGAACATCTCCACCTACAATACGCGGCCCTACGTCTACGGCAAGCTGAACTATGTCTATGTGCTCCGATTCGGTTACGGTGAAGACCGGCGGATTTTCGGCAAGCCTTATTGGGGCGGCATCGAGACGCGGTGGACCTACGAGGCTGGTGCATCCCTTGCGTTGCTCAAGCCTTATTATTACTACGCGGTCACCTACAGGCCCAGCGGCAACGGCTATATCGAGACGATTGAAGAAAAGACCTTTGAGCCAGGGCTCGACATCCTCGGCAAGTCGTCGTTCATCAAAGGCATAGCGGAGACCAAGCTATCGCCAGGCGTACACGCCTCATTGGGCCTCGGCTTCGACATCGGGAAGTCGCGCACACGAGCCCAATCCATCAATGTGGACGCGAAGGTCGAGTTTTTCCCTTTGGGCGTGTCCATCATGGATTCGGAACGCAACAAGCGGCTTTTCGTCACCTTCATGCTGTCGTACAATTGGGGCTCGCGGTTCAACAAGTATTGATATTGAGTTGCTTATACGCGATAGCTGAAGATAAGCGAAAAAAATCCGAAAAAAAATTCCTCATTTTTATTGCAGCATTCAAAAAAAGCGTATTTTTGCAGCCGATTTGGATGTCCAATGGTGTAATGGCAGCACAACTGACTCTGGATCAGTTAGTCTAGGTTCGAATCCTGGTTGGACAACAAAAGACCCCTAACTTGTTGATTTCAAGATAGGGGTTTTCTTTTTGTACCAGCTTCACACAAAAGCTAAACGTTCTTATTGGCTTTCGTTTTTGTAGTACGCCACCAGTTCTTCTATCGTCTCGAAGGGCTTTTCATCCAAATCCACCCACACGTCGTCTTCGCAACGTTGCATCTTCCAACCCAGCACCACATCATCCTTCATCACGGGCACGACGCGTCGGCCCACTCCTGGGCTGAATCCTTTTCCGATAAGGCCATGATAGGCCTCATTCATCTTCTCGACGATTCCTGACAGGCTTCCATGTATTTTCTTGCTTGGCATTGGCTATTGGATTTCGTTTTACATGTCGCTTAAGCCGCAAAAAGGCACTGCGCCTTCCCTCACTTGCCCAGATGCATCCTGATTCGCGAAGCCAAGATATCCACCACCACAGGGCTGGAGCCACGCGGCAGGATGATGTCGGCACTACGCTTGGTGGGTTCGATAAACTGCTGGTGCATGGGCTTGACGAAGGTCTGGTAATGACGGAGCACGTCCTCCCAGGTGCGACCACGCTCGGCAATGTCGCGGCGGATGATACGCATCAGGCGCTCGTCGCTGTCGGTATCCACAAACACCTTGATATCCATGCGTTTGCGAAGCTCCTCTTGGGTCAATACCATGATGCCTTCGACGATGATGACCTCGGTGGGATGCACGTAAATCACCTCCTGCGAACGGGCGCAGGTGACGTAGGTATAGATGGGCATCGGGATGGTCTCGCCTTTCTTCAAACGGTCGAGATGGTCGATGAGCAGGTCCCACTCGATGGCATCAGGATGGTCGAAGTTGATCTGCTTCTTCTCCTCTGGCGTTTTATCGCCATTGTCATAGTAGTAAGCGTCCTGCGAAATGACTGATACTGAGTTTTCTGGCAATTGTCTAACCAATTCCTTAACGACGGTGGTTTTCCCTGAACCTGAGCCGCCTGCGATACCGATGACTAACATAATCTTGAGTTTTAATGGCACAAAGATAGTGTTTTTGTTGAATTGTTGGGTGTTGAATTTTTTAATTGTTGCTCGGTTTTGCTTATTTTTGCACAAAATTTAAAAAATCAAGCAATAATGAACGTCATTAGAAAAGCTTTGGGCACGCTGATGGCCGCCGGCGTAGTGGCCTTGTGCAGCTGTGGTCCCAAATTACCCGAACTCCCCGTTTCAGAAGTCCAACCCTATTTCGGCGATGCCGCCAAGACCAAAGCCATCGACACGGCCTTTTACGAAGTGAAAGACGCCAAAGGCAACAAATTGGGCACTGTGTTGTTCTCGTCGCCCTATTCCGACCAAGTGAAAGGCTTCAACGGCCCCACACCTTTATTAATAGCCTTGGACGCCGATGGCCGCATCAAGACCGTGGCCTTATTGGAAAACGAGGAAACGCCACGCTTTGCACAACGTGTCGTGGAAGGCGGTCTTTACGAAGCATGGAACGGACTCACTGTCGACGAAGCCTTGGGCAAGCAGGTGGATGCCGTCAGCGGTGCCACCTACACCTCCAACGGCGTGAAAAACAGCCTTGTAGCCCGCCTGAAAGCCTATCAGAGGCAATTGAAGAAGTAAGTTGCGATTGGTATGGTTTTTGTATTTCATAGGTCATCATCACTAAAAAGACTGACCTATGAAAAAGCTTTTGTTATCCCTCTGCCTCCTCTTTGCGTTGACGCTTTCGTCTGAGGCACAAGTTCGTCCTCCTCATCGCTATCGCCACCATCCCAGAAGAACGGTGGTGCAGCCCCGTGAAAGACATGAACCTCGCCATTATAATCCCATCGGAGAGTTTCGTTTCCATGTGTATGGCGACTTGGGCTATGGTGACTTCGGCGCCATCTTGATGCACGACATCCCCTATCACTTCAGTGTGGGTGGCATGGCTGAATATCAAGTCGGACATTTCACCAGCTTGGGCATCGGCGCTGAGTATTTCTCCACCTACGGCGAAGACTGCCGCTTGTTCAGGAACATGCAGGAGACCTACCTCCATGCCGTCCCAGTCTACGCCAACCTCAAGTTGTCGTTACCCAACACACCCATCAGTCCCTTCATCGAAGGCCGCGTCGGCTACACAGTACCCGCTGGCACAGTGACCTGCAACGACCATGACGGTGTTCATCATTACATGTCCACGGGCTTGTTCACGGGTGGTGACGTAGGATTGAAGATCTACCGCGCCAACCTCAGTTGTGGCGTCGCCGTCATTGATGTCGTCGACAGCGACTTAGGCATCAGCTACGGACGCAAAGACGTCATCACAGACTACTACGTGAGATTGTCAATCACGTTCTGAATCATCGGAATCGGCAGCGGCTGAAGGAGCCAACGCGCCTTCCAGCACGATGACGATTTCGCCTTTGATGTCCTTTTTTGAGAAATGCTCGATCACCTCAGCCAAGGTGCCTCGGGCATTTTCCTCATGTATCTTGGTCAGCTCACGTGAAACAGAGACTTTTCTATCAGAGCCACAAACCTCGGCCAGTTGCTGCAAGGTCTTCAACAAGCGGAATGGCGATTCGTACAAAATGGTTGTATAGGGATAACTCGCCACAGCCTGCAACTTGGTCAGACGGCCTTTCTTGTGGGGCAAGAAGCCTTCAAAGATGAACTTCTCTGCAGGCAGTCCCGAATTGACCAAAGCCGGCACAAAGGCCGTGGGACCAGGCAGACACTCCACCTCGATGTTGCGCTTCACGCACTCGCGCACCAAAAGGAAACCTGGGTCGGAGATGGCTGGCGTTCCTGCATCGGTCACCAAAGCCAAGGTCTTCCCCGCCTCGATGCGGTCGGCGATGCGTTCCACCACCTGATGCTCGTTGCGGATATGGAAGGCTGTCATTGGTTTGCTGATGTCGAGGTGACGCAGCAGGTTGCCCGAGGTGCGTGTGTCTTCGGCAAGGATACCGTCCACCTCTTTCAAAATGCGAATGGCCCGCAAGGTGATGTCTTCCAGGTTGCCAATCGGGGTGGGAACAAGATAGAGCTTCGACATGGTCTTTAGGATTCAAACTTACGAGAAACCAAATCCTTGAGCTTCTGATAGGCTTCGTTGCTGCTATTCCACTGCAACTCAATCTTCAACTCGTTCAGGTAAATCATGGCCCCGTTCAAGGTCTTCAAGTCATTGAGGTTTTCGATGGACTTGTTGTACTTCTCCATGCTTCCTCCAAACAGCTCATTGACAAACAAGAACTTATCGTTGATTCCGATTGCCGACTTCAAATCTCGCACAGGATTCTGCTGCAGCCTTTCAGCCAAGGTGATGTCGTCACCCCTCATCTTGTCACCCAAGGTCTCTGGGGCCGACAACTCGAACTCGGCGTCGTCCTGTTCGAAGAAACCACCCACGGTTTCGGAGGTCTGGCGCTCGTTTTCAAGCTCCAGGTCCACCAGGTTAGGCTCTTCCATCTTGGGCATCTCAAAAGGATTGTCCTGCACCAAGTCCTCGCCGTGGATGCGGTCGCGCTCTGGAATCTCTTCCTCAGGAATCGCTTCCATGACGTGGACCACCTTGGTCGGCTCAACGGTTTCGCGAGGTGCCTCCTCCACTTTTTCCTCCTCTTTCTCGGGGAAGTCCTCGAAGCGGAAAAAGAAACCATATTCATCCTTTATTGGCAACTCGTCGGAAGTGTTCACTTCTATCGTAGGTGCTTCAGGCTCAGGCTCATGGACTTCCTCTTGCGGCAATGGCTCGTTGACGAACTCTTCGGTAACCACAACGGGTGTCTCTTCCTCAGTTACCATCGGGGCAGGCTCAACCACTTCCGTCACCGTCTCCTCCACTTGTTCCACGACAGGTTCCTCTTGAAAACCAAAAGTCGGTTCCTCTGGCTCCTCAACGGGTTCAGGTTCAACTGTCTCGGCAGGTTCTGGTTCCTCCGGCGCAATAGGCTCAGGTTCTTCTGTTACGACAGGTTCAGGTTCTTCATCCGCTGGCGCATCAGGCTCAGTTTCGGGAGCATCCTCCTCTTTCATCATCCCACCGAAGAGACCCGAAAAGTCCTCCGCATCGAATGGAAGGTCTTCGTCATCGGCCGTTTCGCCCACACTAATCGAACAAAGCATATCGTAAAGTGTGTGCGTACGATTCATCAAAACGTCCAAATCGAGCAGTTCGAGCGCTTTCTCATTCCTCAGAAGATAATTGACTTGTTGATATAATAAACTGATTTCGTGCTTGATAGAAATCAATTTTTCTTTTTGGTTCTCAAAACTTTCGTTCATATAAGATTTATCTTTATTTTTGGGTGCTAAATTACAAATATTCTTATTCATTTTCGCATGTTCTTAGAAAAAGATTCGCATAATAGGTCGCAAGGGTGGATTGAAGTGATTTGTGGCTCGATGTTTTCGGGCAAGACGGAAGAGCTGATCCGTCGTTTGAAACGCGCCAAGATCGCCAAACTGAAGGTTGAAATCTTCAAGCCGGGCGTCGACACGCGCTACAGCGAAGAAGATGTGGTGTCGCACAACGCCACGGCCTTGCACTCCATCCCCGTGGAAAGCGCCAACGAGATTCTTTTCTACGCCACCGACGTGGACGTCATCGGCATCGACGAAGCCCAATTCCTTGACGATGAACTGCCTAATGTATGCCTGCAGTTGGCCAACCAAGGTGTGCGCGTCATCATAGCTGGCTTAGACATGGACTTCATGGGCAATCCCTTCGGCCCCATGCCGAAGCTCATGGCCATTGCCGAGGACGTGACCAAGGTTCACGCCATCTGCGTGCGCTGCGGTGGTCAGGCGCAGTTTTCGCACCGTACCATTGCGGGCGACAAGTTGGTTGTGCTCGGAGAAACAGAGAGTTACGAGCCGCTTTGTCGGGCTTGCTATCTGAAAGCGCGACAAGAGCGGGATGAACAACACGAATCGGCAGAAACGAACTGAAGCAATTCGGTCTAAATCATTTCCATCTATATCACCACCTTTTTGTTGGAATCATTTTCCACCTGCTCTTCTTCCCCGGTCTCCTCGTTTTCGGGCAGCACCTCCTTGGCGTAGTCTTTCACCAAATCAAAACCTTGATAGACATAGGGTACCGTTTCCTCAATGTAAGGGAAGAGTTTCGACTGCTGGCGCACTTCGGGTTTCACCACGCCGATGAGCTGGAAATTGTTGAGCACCATTACCAAAATGCTACACAGCAGCACACCTTTGGCCACACCGAAAACAGCCCCACCCAATTTATTGAAAAAGCCCAAGTTCATGGCCTTAATCAGATTGGTGACCGCTTTCCCAATCAAATTGACAAGGATGACCAACAGAATAAAAGTCAGCACGAAGGCGATGGTGTTCAGGTACTTAGGGTTGATTTCCATAAAATCCTTGAGATGCTCAGCAGTGAAATCGGAGAAGTGCATGGCACCGTAAATGCCAACGGCAAAAGCCAGCAAGGTGACCACTTCGATGATGAGGCCTTTGCGGAAGCCTTTGAAGGCGAAGAGGAAGAGGATGATGGCTATGATGATGTCTAGGTAATTCATTTAGTTTAGAGTTGAGAGTTTAGAGTTTAGAGTTGTTTTTAGTTTAGAGTTTTAAGTTTTGAGTTGTAGGGCTGTCACATTGGGGCAGCCGCATTGGTTTGTAGTTATTTTGAATAATACAGTATCATCTGTTCGATGGCGCGTTGGCAGACGGGGCAGAAATCGTGGCCGTTGAAGGTCTTCATCAGGCAGTCCATGTGGGGGCTGTAAACGCCTTCGGCCTCGTAGCCGCCACCTTCGAAGACGCCAATTGTCTGTTCGTATTTCTTTTCGCGGGGCGTTGGTACAGGCGTTTTCTTGTCCATCATGTCCTTCCACTTTATGTCGAAGTTGACGAGGGTGGTCAGGTTGGGCTCCCAAGGTTCAAGGTCGTTATTGTACATGTCGCCGTAGGTGTCGTCGTTATAATATTCATCGGCCAAGCCTGCAAACCCATGCCCGAACTCGTGGATGATGACATCGCTTGAGAATCCGTTGCTGCTCGCGCTGGAGCAATAGAAATTGTAGATGCCGCCGCCACCGTATTTCTCCGTGTTGACGAGGATATATATCTGGTCGTAAGGCACTTGTCCGGCAAGGTCGCGGATGTCTCGGTTATCGGTGCTCATGCAATAACGTTCCGAGTCGAAAGTCCAGAAGCTGAAACGCATGATCGTATTCTTATAGATATGGTCGCCAGGCATGGTGCAGCCACTCTCGGCAGAGGGGGCCATCACGCCACGGATGTTGAAACTCTCGCGATAACGGTCGTAGGGTGCATAGCTAAACATGCTCTTCACAAAGAAGTCGCAGTCCTTGATGAATTTGCCCATCTCGGCTTGCGTGTAACCCTCGGGAAGTATCACAATGTCAACGGCTTTCGTAAAGTCCTGATTGCCAATCCAAGCATCGTAAACAGGTAGGTTGAGGTTGTCGTAGTTGCGGATGAAATAATCGTCGGGGTTAACGGTAAGGCGCATCCCCTCCACGAGTTTGCCTTCCCAGGTCTTGTAGCACAAGGCGATGTCAATTTTCACCTTGGGGAAGGGCACCACGACCGACTCTTCAAAGGTTTTCGTGATTATCTTGGCCTCGTCGGTAGTTTTCCACTCGCCGTAAAGGTTTTGGTAGCCTTTGGAAAACAACAACTTATCCGTTCCTGACTCATAGACTTTGACGATGTAGCTGCCAAATTCCAGATTGTCGATCAGGTTGGTTTTGGAGCCGCTCCAATAGGGCTCATGGATCAATTCCTTCAGCGAAAAACTGGTTTCCTTGCTGTTGCCGGTCAGGCAATAGTCCACACGAAGGGAGGACTCGGAGAAATAGGTGTCGAATTGTGCCCAGGCTATCATCGGCAACAGGGCAAACAGCATCAAAATGGCTTTTTTCATTATGTGATTGGTTTTTATTCCACAAAGGTAGACATTTTTTCAATAATCCTTATCTTTGCACGGCAAAAACACCTTTAATCATGAAAAAAAACATATTTGTAGCCATATTAGCCTTGAGCCTCATAGCCTGCAACAATTCGAATTCATCAAAAGATAGCTTGGACATTTCTTCCACCATGGAGCAAACAACCAACCCAGAGGAACATGATGCATTATTGGGTTCCATCATCACTAATGAAGGTTTGGGGAGCCTCAAGTTAGGCACCAAAATTCCTGATACAATTCCTGGATACGAAGTGCTTTTTCTCATCCACGAAATTGAAGAAGGCATGGAAGATGTCATCGTTGAGGTCACTAAAGACGACAAGCTCATCCTTCAAATACAGCCAGGATATGTCGACGAAACAGATGCTGCCAACGACACCATTGCCGGTCTCCTTGTTATTTCAGATCAATTTACGACAACTGAGGGTTTCCATGTGGGCACAAGTGTCCATGACATCTTGAAAAAGGAAGGCGTAACAACCTACTTCAACGAAAAAAGGTTTTTCATCAAAGACAATGGCTTAACCTACATTATTAAGCCCGAAGACTACGATGGAGCGTTGCCGGAAGTTCCTTTTGACATCCCAGTGGAAGTTGAGCAACCTACCTTCAAGCCCGATGCCAAAGTGAGAACTATTGGTATCTTTGGGGAGTAATAACATTGACTATTCACAACACAATGCCTACTCCTTTACTACAAGTCCGCAACCTAAAGGTTTCCTTCACCCACGATAATGAATGGGTCGAAGCCATACATGGCATTGACCTTGACGTGTTTGCGGGGCGCACCTTGGGACTTGTGGGCGAGTCGGGGTCGGGCAAGTCGGTGAGTTCGTTGGCGGTGATGCGCCTGCTCAATGAGAAGATGAGTCGTATCAAGGCCGACAGCATCCAAATCGAAGGCGAGGAAATCAAAGATTTTGGTGAAAAACAGATGGCCAATGTGAGAGGCAAACGCATCGCCATGATTTTCCAGGAGCCTATGACCTCGCTCAATCCCGTCTACAAATGTGGCTATCAGGTTAGTGAGATGATATTGCAACATGAGGGTGGGTCGGCCCTTCGACAGGCTCAGCGGCCTCTACCTGTGAGCAAGAAGGCCGCCAAAGAGCGTGTCATCAACCTCTTCAAGCAGGTGATGCTGCCCCGACCTGAAGCCATCTACGACAGCTATCCTCATGAGCTCTCGGGCGGACAAAAACAGCGCGTGATGATTGCCATGGCCATCGCCTGCAACCCCAAGCTGCTTATCGCCGACGAGCCGACCACCGCCTTGGATGTGACCGTGCAGCTGGAAATCCTGAAACTCCTCCGAAAGCTGCAAGCCGAAACGGGCATGGGCATGATCTTCATCACCCATGATCTCGGTGTGGTGGCCGAAATCGCCGACGACGTGGCCGTCATGCATAACGGTGAGATTTTGGAACGCAGTACCGTACAACAAATCCTCAACCATCCGCAGCATCCTTACACCCAAGGCCTGTTGGCCTGCCGTCCGCCGATGGATGTCCGATTGAAGCGTCTGCCCATTGTCAAGGAATTCCTTGACGGACAATGGAAAGGTGGCAAGGAACAGATCCTGAACGATTTACAAATCACAGCAGAGGAAAGGCAAAGTCACCTCAAACAGCTTTACAGCCAGCCACCACTCCTAAAAGTGGAAGGGCTGAAGACCTGGTATCCTTTACGCAAGGGCGTATTCGGCCGCGTCTATGACCATGTGAAAGCCGTTGACGATGTGAGCCTGGAAGTCTACGAAGGCGAGACCCTCGGTTTGGTGGGTGAATCGGGCTGTGGCAAGACCACCTTGGGGCGCAGCATCCTGCGTTTGGCAGAACCCACAGGCGGCAAGGTGTGGTTCGACGGTGTTGAGGTAACGGCTTTGAAAGGCCAGGCCTTGCGCGACTTCCGCAAGCAGGCACAGATTGTATTCCAAGACCCTTACTCTTCCCTCAACCCGCGCATTACTATTGGCGAAGCCATCGCTGAGCCTATGCGCGTGCATGGGATTCATGGTCACGAACTGCGGGACGCGGTGCGAAGTGAAGCCCAATTGCGGGACGCAATTGGCGACAATGAGCTGCGTGATGCCGTTTGCGATTTGCTGGAACAAGTGGGCTTAGATGCTTCGCATTACAATCGTTATCCACACGAGTTCTCAGGCGGCCAGCGCCAGCGCATCTGCATCGCACGCGCCTTGGCGGTGAATCCGCGACTGGTCATCTGCGACGAGTCGGTGTCGGCTTTGGATGTCTCGGTGCAGGCTCAGGTGCTAAACCTGCTCAACCGCCTCAAGGCAGAGCGTCACCTTACCTACATCTTCATCTCCCACGATTTGAGTGTGGTGCGTTTCATGAGCGACCGCGTAGTGGTGATGTACAACGGCAAGCCCGTAGAGATAAACGAAGCGGATGCCCTTTTCGAGCATCCGCAAAACGCTTATACCAAGAAATTGATTGATGCGCTCCCTGGCAGGAACCATCACTTCAGCAACACCTGAGGTCCCATATTATAATAGATGTCCACAGGGATGCCAGCGGCATTCACGCGGTCGAGGTCGGCTTGAAGTTCCGGCTTGATGACGCTCATCTCGCCCATCCATGCCTTGGTGGCTTCGTAGTCGCCGTTGCCTTGGTGAGTGAGGATGTCGCCAGCGAGTTTTTCAACGGCTACTTTCATCTTCTCGAAGTCGATGGCATAGCGGCCGTCTTCGTTGCGCACGAAAGCACCTTCATTCTGGAAGTAGTTGAAGGTAAGCATATTGGCCTTGCCGTGGGCACTGGCGGCACCGAAACGCACCGAACGGAAGATGCCCGCCATGAAGGTGGTGTAGTTGTCTTCCATCGTGGTGGTGGTGTATTCACCCATCTCGGCGAGTTTGGTCACCAAGTAAAGGCCCAGCACATCGGCTTTGGCTTCCTCAAGGGCATTGTATTGGTTGCCGAGGGCTTCGCGAACAGTGCCTCTGCCGGTGATGGTGTTCTTGATACCCATGCCATGGGCTGTCTCATGGAACATCACATTGGAGAAGAAGGCGTCAAACTTGATGTGCTCCATCGATTCGGGGGTCATCAGCTCCTTGGAGATGGGTTCCAGAATCTTGTCGAACTTGGCCTGCATGGCGTTCTTGAGCTGGAGTTTGCGGGTACCGCGTTGCAGCTGCACACGCTCGTCGTTGGGCAGGTTGATGGCGATGGTCTTGCTGTTGGCGTTGCAGTCACCGGCATAATAGACCACATCGTAAGCGGCTAAGTCGACGTCGCTGCCAGGCACTTCCTTCTTGTAAGCGGCAGGCACAGGCAGTTGCTTTTGGAGCTCAGGCACAAAGGCGGCATAGCGAGCCAGTTGCTTCGTCCATTCCTGGTCCTTGATGAGGATGAAAGCTTCGTGAGAAGCCTTGATGCCATAACGGGCATCGGTGTAGTTCTCGATGGGACCAATCACCATGTCGATGTTGTTGTTGCGCACGTCCATCCATTGCATATCGCTCTGCAGATAATCGTCGGTGCGGAGGGCAAGGGCACGAAGTTTCAAATAGGTGGCAAACTCCTTATCACCAGCCAACTCAGAGGCTTTATCAAGCAACGAGGCGGCCTTCTCGATTTGTTCGGCGAAGTAGTCGTGATACCACACACACTTCAGCGCACCGTTCTCGTCGCGGACAACCATGGTGTATTGGCTGGTCTTGTTCGGGTCGTCGAAGGAGGTCCATTCTTCCTCGGTCATGTCGGCAGGATAGAACTGTGCTCCGGCGGGTTTCGGACCAATGCCTTCCACGAAAGGCTTGTTACCGTCGAGGCCATCCCAAGGGCCGTAGGCGATGGTAGCCAATTTCTTGATGTCGGCATTGTCGCCGATTTTAGCCATCAGCTCGTCCTTGTCACCATAGTTCTCTCTCCAGAAAAGGCCGTCCATGATGTCGGCAGCTTCGAAGAGCAACGGCAACATTTGTTTCTCGTTGTCGCTGAGATGATCGATTTTTGTCGTCAAAGTATACTCGGCATACTTGTCTGACAGATGGGTCTCTTCTTGAACGGGTTCTTGCACCGGTTCAGGTTTTTTGTTGTTGTCGCAGGCGGTGGCCATCAATGCCACAACTGCAATAATTGATAAGTACTTGATTTTCATAGTTTTAATAATTAATAACTGTAAACATTTTGATGAGGCAAATTTAAGATGTTTTGTAACATGAAAAGCAAAAAATAAAAATTCCGTCAGTCAACTGACGGAATTTACAATTTTCTGATCCAAACATCAGCATCCTATCGCCCGCGAAATCACCAAACGGAGGATTTCGGAGGTGCCTTCGCCGATTTGCAGAATGCGCTGGTCGCGGTAGAAACGCTCCATGTCGAACTCCTTGAGCAGACCATGACCGCCCATCACCTGAACCGCCTTGTTGCAGACCTCAGCAGCCACTTCAGAGCAATACAACTTGGCCATCGCCGCTTCCTTGCCGAAGGGACGGTGTTGGTCTTTCAGCCAGCAAGCACGATAGAGCAACCCTCTTGCCGCATCAATCTTCATGGCCATGTCAGCCAACTTGAAGCTCACCGCCTGGAACTTACAGACGGGTTTGCCAAACTGCACGCGTTTCTTCGAGTAAGCCAAAGCCATCTCGTAAGCACCTTGTGCACAACCCAAACCCATGGCGCCGATAGAAAGACGACCTGAATCGAGGGTGGCCAGCATGATATGGGAGCCTTCGCCAGGCTTGCCGAGGATGCAGTCTTCAGGCAGACGCACATCGTTGAAAATCAGCTTGCCCGTATTGGAGGCACGCCACATCATCTTGTCGTGCATGGGAGTCTGTGTGAAGCCTTCGCGCTTGTTTTCCACTAGCAAAGCCGTGAATTCCGGTTTGCCGTCCTTCTCACCTGAAACGGCTTGAACGGTAGTACCCAAGCTGATAGGCGTCGCGCTGTTGGTGATGAAAATCTTGGAGCCGTTGAGATGCCAATACGTGCCGTCAAATTGGGCAGTGGTCTTGGTGCCGCGCGAGTCGCTGCCAGCGTCTTCCTCGGTCAGGCCAAAGCCCCAGAGACGGTCTTTGCAAAGTTGAGGCAGATACCTGCGTTTCTGATCCTCGGTACCATAGTCCTTGATGGGGCCGATACCCAAAGAGTTGTCGGCGGCGATGGTGGCGGCAGTGGAGCCGTCGACGCGTGCCAGTTCCTCCACAGCAATGATATAGCTCAGGTTGTCAAGCCCTTGGCCACCATATTCCTTCGGGACAGTCATGCCCAACAAACCTTGTTCAGCCATTTTAAGGGTCAGGCCGACATCGAAATGCTGCTCTTCGTCGTTTTCGCGAGCTACGGGTTTCACTTCCTGTTCGGCGAAGTCGCGCACCCGCTGGCGGAGGGCTTCCTGTTCTTTAGTGAGGTCGAAGTTCATTTATTATTCAAGATTTAAGATTCAAAGATTCAAGATTCCAACTCTAAAAGTTGCAATTTATTATCCACCATTTGGCCTTCTTCAACAAAAATCCGTTTTACTTTGGCTTTGCCTGCCGCAACGATATTGTTCTCCATCTTCATGGCTTCCACCACCATCATAATCATACCTTCGTTCACCTCATCCCCTTCTTTCACATTGATTTTCACCACCTTGCCAGGCATTGGCGACACCAACTTCGATTTGTCGTTCACCGTTTCCTTGCAGGCGTAGTCCAACGTGTCGTTCAGTTGGTCGGTGCGGAAGCACGTAAAGTTGAGCCCGTGGAAGTTGACGATGGTCTTTTGTTCGTCGTTCACCGAGCAATACACCGTTTCCGTTCTGCCGTTCAGCATGATTTTCAGCTGGTGGTTGTCATATTGGATAAACTCCACCCTAAACGAAGCCTCGCCAACCGTACCTTTGATCTTTCCAGCCTCGGCATCACTGATGCAGATAGGCACCTTCTTACCTTCCACATCCACCGTCAATTGCATGTGATAGCGCCAATAGCCGATTTCTTCCCAAACGTTTTCCGTATGATGCTCAAACTGTCTCTTGCAACAATCGAACAGCAGGAAAGAAATCGCTATATCGTTGACATTCAAGTTATCCCGACTCTCTTTCAAAGCGGTTAACAATTCTTCCTGATGCGTTGCACAGAAGCCAGTGTCTATCTTGTTTTCAACAAAGTCAGGGTTTTTAATCACTTCCCAAAGGTAGGCCTTGTTGGTGGTCAGCCCTTGGATGATGAACTGCTTGAGTGCGTTTCGAGCGGTCTCAATCGCCGCCTGACGGTCTTTGGCATGGCAAATCAGTTTGGCAATCATCGGGTCGTATGCCTCTGAAATCGTGCAGGGGCCATCGATGCTGCTGTCGACACGGGTGCCGCGAATCTGAGGCTCGTGATAAGCCGACACCTTGCCAGGCGTTGGGAGGAAGCCATTCTCTGGATTCTCGGCATAGATACGCAACTCGATGGCATGGCCTTGCGGCTGAATGGCCTCTTGCGTCCAGCCCATCTCCTTCCCTCTCGCAATGCGAATCTGTTCCTCCACAATGTCGATGCCCGTGCGCATTTCAGTGACGGGGTGTTCCACCTGAATGCGTGTGTTGATTTCCAAGAAATAGAAATTCAAGTCCTTGTCGACCAAAAACTCCACCGTTCCCGCGTTGCGGTAGCCTATGGCCTTGCAGAGTTTGACTGCGGTTTCACAAAGTTGTTTCCGTTTCTCTTCCGTCAAGGTCGGCGACGGCGACTCCTCGATGATTTTCTGGTAACGACGTTGGATGGTACACTCACGTTCATGCAGATGTATCACATTATCGTGATGGTCAGCCAAGACCTGAACTTCGATATGTCGCGGATTCTCAATGTATTGCTCAACGAAAACCGTCCCATCGGCGAAGTATTTCTCCGCTTCACGCGAAGCACGGTCCAACTCCTCCTGCAAGTCCTCTTTCCGTCTGACAATGTGCATGCCTTTGCCACCGCCACCTGCCGCCGCCTTAATCAGCACAGGATAGGGCAAAAAAGACGATTGTTTCAAAATCTCCTCTTTGCTTCCCGTGAGGCCAAAAGTGACGGGGATGCCTTCTTTTATGGCGATGTTTCTGGCCGCAATCTTATTGCCCATCAAGCGAATCACCTCCGCATCAGGGCCAATGAAAATCAAATTGTTGGATGCACACGCCTCGGCCAACTCAGGGTTTTCGGAAAGGAAGCCATAGCCTGGATGGATGGCATCGACACCAGCATCCAAGGCGGCATCGATAATTTTCTGGATATTGAGGTAGGTATCTTTCAACATACCGTCGCCAAGCGGATAGGCCTCATCGGCCATGCGGCGGTGCAAAGCATTGGCGTCATTATCGGCAAAGACCGCCACTGTGGCAATATGCAGCCTGCGTAAGGTCTTGATAATCCGCACTGCAATCTCGCCACGGTTGGCAACCAAAACTTTATTGATTCTTTTCGAGTTCATGTTTCAACAAATAACACCGCAAAAATAGTCTTTTTCTACAGAAAACAAAACTATTATCATTCCATTTGCTCATAATCGCGTGCCAAGCCGCCTTGCGAGGTCTCCTTGTACAAGGAAGGGATGTCCTTACCCGTCTCTTTCATCGTCTCCACCACCTTGTCGAACGACACGCGATGACGCCCATCGGAGAAGGTGGAATAGATATTGGAATCCAAGGCACGTGCAGCTGCGTATGCATTGCGCTCAATGCAAGGGATCTGGACCAATCCACATACCGGGTCACAGGTCATGCCCAAGTGATGTTCCAAAGCCATCTCGGCTGCGTATTCTATTTGTGCAGGACTACCTCCAAAGAGCTGGTTGGCGGCAGCGGCAGCCATAGCGCAAGCCACGCCCACCTCGCCTTGACAGCCTACCTCGGCACCCGAGATGGACGCATTGGTGCGCACGATATTACCTACCAGACCCGCCGTCACCAAGGCGCGGATGATGCGTTGTTCGGTAAACTCATAACTCTTCGAAAGGTGATACAGCACGGCGGGCATCACGCCACAAGAGCCACAAGTCGGGGCGGTGACGATGCGTCCGCCCGAAGCATTCTCCTCCGAGACCGCCAAAGCGTAGGAATACACCAAGCCACGACTCTTCAGCGTATGCGTATAACCCGAAGCCTTGATGTGGTAATTGGCGGCCTTGCGACTCAGATTGAGCGGTCCAGGCAACACACCCTCGGCCTGTAAGCCGCGTTCAACGGCTTCACGCATCACGCGCCACACCTCAGCCATATATTGCTCGATTTCTTTCGGGTTCTCGTATTCGTAGACATATTCCCAATAGGTCCTGCCTCGTTTCTCACACCAACCGAGAATGTCAGTCATCTTTGAGAGCGGGTAGATGTCGGGCTGCTCGCTTCGTTTGCCTTCTTCGGCGAGATTGCCGCCACCGATGCTAAACACCTGCCACTCTCCTAATAGCGCTTTTGCATCATCGAAAGCCTTGAAAAGCATCCCGTTAGGGTGGAAAGGCAATATGATTTCAGGCTTCCATACGATTTCCGTCGGGGCCTGCAAGGTATTCAGTATGGCCCAATCGGTCATGTGGCCCTTGCCTGTGGCGGCAAGGCTACCGTAGAGTGTCACCTCGAAAGCGGCTGCGTTAGGATAACGATCGTTGAAGATGGCCGCGGCCTTCTGCGGGCCCATGGTGTGGCTGCTCGAAGGGCCTACACCTATTTTATAAATGTCTTTTATTGTTTTCATGGTCGAAACAGTTTGTCGAGATTCCCGAAAGGGAAACTCCTTATCGAACTGCAAAAATAAGGCATAAAACGACGATTGTTGAAAAAAATCGAAAAAATTTCGCAAAAACGTTTGGCGGATTGAAAAATGTTGTATTTTTGCAGCCGCAAATGAGGGGCATTAGCTCAGTTGGCTAGAGCGCTTGCATGGCATGCAAGAGGTCATCGGTTCGACTCCGTTATGCTCCACAAAAAGAAAACCCGCTGATTTTTCGGCGGGTTTTGCTTTTTTATGTGATTCACTCACAATGTTTCCAGATCATATTCCACTATAAGCCGTTTTAATTTCCGCGACCAACTCATCGCTGATACTGTTTCCCATCTGGCGGCAGACATCCTGGCTCCATCGTTGTGCCATCTCAACGCGTGAGGCTTGATTGTCCATGCCTTGCAGCATGGCATAGATATATCCCGCATTGAAATTGTCACCCGCTCCGACTGTGCTGACGGTCTCAATGGGCTGTACAGGATAAGTCTCGCAGCGGTCAGGCGTATAGACACGAATCGAGCGAGGCCCATCGGTCAGTATCAAGGTTTGGCAAAGGCGGCTCACTCGTTCATAGATGGCGTCTCCATTTTGTAAGCCTAACATGTACTCGAAATCCTCCATCGACCCACGCACCACATTTGCCATCCTCATGTTCTCCTCAATATTGGGCCTCACCTCCGGCAAATCGACGATATGGTTTTTGCGGAAGTTCACGTCGTAATAGAGCCAAGCACCCGCCTCGTGTGCAGCACGCAACAAACCGCCCACAACAGGACGTATGGCCGGGTTGATGGCGAAGAAAGAACCGAAAAGCACCACATCATTCTTGTCCATCACAGGCAGTTTGCTGTCCATCGTTACAGAGGCATGATCTTTATAAAACAGGTATTGCGCATCGTTGTGCTCATTCAAAAAAGCCAATGTCACATGCGACTTGGCATTCTCGTGACGGCAGACATATTCCGACGACACGCCATTGTCGACCAGATAGCGGCAAATAAGGTCACCCACATGGTCGCCTCCCACTTCGGTCACCATGGCGCAGGGCACACCTGCCCGTCCGAGCGAAACAATGCTGTTGAATGTAGAGCCACCCGGAACGGCTTTCTGGGGTTGGTCGTTCTTGAACAGAATATCCAAGACGGTCTCGCCGATGCCTATCACTCGTTTTTCGGTCATGCTGTTTGTGCTATGATTTGATATTACGCAATTCCTCCAAGGCCCGTTGCAACACCTCATCCATAGGCGCATAAATCGGATAGAAACCCTCGTCGTCAAAGAGGTCGCGGGCGATATAGGCCTTCAATAGGATGTCAGCCTCACGTCGCGCCACCTGCTGCTGCTCCGCTGTGCCCTTGATGCCTTTCCCCTCGGCCAACTTCACCAAAGCATCAAACATGGCATCGCTCACTGCAAACTGTTTGTCGAAAGCGTCAACCGACTTGTAGCGTTGCAGCTGCTGACGGTGTTGGTCGGTATAGTCAAAGGCATACTGATAAAGCAAGCCCGTGTTGACGATACGGTTGAAGTAATACTCGGTGCTGTCATCAACCAAAGGCACGTAGATGTCGGGCATGATACCGCCACCGCCATATACGGTCTTTCCTTTGGGCGTGGTATATTTCAGCGAGTCGGCGAAATGGATGCTGTCGGGATGGAACAGCTCTCCGTTTTCGTAACGCTCGAACGATTCAAGCAAATACTTGTCACGGTCGCCAGTAAAAGGCTTCTGGATGGAACGCCCAGTAGGAGTGTAATATTTGGCCACAGTCAGACGGATGGCGGAGCGGTCGCTGAGCATGATTTGTTCCTGCACCAAGCCCTTGCCAAACGAGCGGCGGCCTATGATGGTGCCTCGGTCGTTGTCTTGCAAGGCTCCAGCCACGATTTCGCTTGCACTCGCCGACTCGCCGTCGATGAGCACCACCACAGGCATGTCTTCCAACATCCCATGATGACGGGCTTTCATGTACTGGCGCGGACGGTTGCGACCTTCGGTGTAGACAATCATGCTGCCGCGCGGCAAAAACTCGTCAGCCACATCCACCGCAGCGTTCAAATAGCCTCCACTATTACCCCTCAAGTCGAACACGAGTTGCTTCATGCCTTGTTGTTTCAGGCTTCTTATTCCCTTCCTGAACTCGTCAACCGTAGTTGCCGAAAACTTACTAAGCTTCAGATAGCCAATGGTTTCATCCAGCATATACGCGATATCTACGCTATAAGTCGGGATGGCATCACGGGTGATGGTATAGTCGAGCAAGCCTTCCACGCCGCGACGTAGCACACGCACCCGGACCTTCGTACCTTTGGGTCCTTTCAGTTTGCGCATCACGTCCTCATTGGTCAGCTTCTGACCGGCAGTCAAGGTGTCGTCAACATAAATGATGCGGTCGCCCGCCATGATGCCCACCTTCTCCGACGGGCCGCCTTTAATGACATTGACCACCGCAATGGTATCCTTCTCCAAGCGGAACTGGACGCCGATGCCGTCAAAGCTGCCCAACAGCGGGTCGTTCACCTCATTGAACTCTTTCAAGGAAACGTAGGCGCTGTGCGGGTCAAGTTTCTCCATCATGGCGGCAATGGCCTCTTCCTCAAGCTCGTGCGTGTCGGGTGTATCGACATAGTCGTTGCCCACATACCACATCACCTCGTCGAACTTGCTGCCGCCTTCGACGTTGACAAGCCCTTTGCTTAAGCGCTTATTAATCTGAAGACCCACAAGGATGCCCGCCAAAATCAGCACGGCAACCACTATGGGTCTAACTTTGCTCTCTTTCATAATTCAAGCCTTCACACGGTTGCGCTCGACAAATCCAGGTTCCTGTCCACCTTCTTGAACAAACCCTGCAACACCGTACCCGGGCCCACCTCAACAATCGTGCGAACGCCATTGGCCAAGATATTGTTCATGGTCTGCGTCCACAGCACAGGCGACGTCAATTGCGCAATCAGGTTTTTCTTGATGATTTCGGGGTCGTTGACCGACTGTCCTGTGACATTCTGATAAATCGGGCAGATGCCTTGATTGAAGGTGGTCTCCTTGATGGCCTCGGCCAACTCGACGCGAGCTGGCTCCATCAACGGGCTATGGAAAGCACCGCCCACACTCAGCGGCAGAACACGCTTGGCGCCCGCTTCCTTCAGTTTCTCCGAAGCGGCTGCCACACCTTCCACCGAGCCGGAAATGACCAACTGGCCAGGGCAGTTGTAGTTGGCAGGTACCACGACGGCATCCTTCACCGAAGCACAAATGCTTTCGACGGTGGCATCTTCCATACCAATAACAGCCGCCATTGTGCCCGGTTGGGCCTCACAAGCTTTCTGCATAGCTAAGGCGCGCTTGCTCACCAGTCGCAGACCGTCTTCAAAGGTCAACACCTTATTGGCCACCAAGGCTGAAAACTCGCCTAAAGAATGGCCTGCCACCATCGTGGGGTCGAAATCCTCCAACAAGGAAGCCAAAATGACGGAATGCAAAAAAATGGCAGGTTGTGTCACCTTGGTCTGACGCAAGTCCTCAACCGTGCCTTCAAACATGACATCCGTAATCTTGAACTTCAGGATGTTATTGGCTTTCTTGAACATATCCTTGGCTTTCGACGACTTGTCGAACAAGTCTTTACCCATGCCTACAAATTGGGCACCCTGGCCCGGAAAAACGTATGCTTTAATCATTATTCAATTGTATATTTAAAATTCAAAATTCAAAGATTTAAAATTCTGGACTGCTTCGTGCCTTGCAGTGACGCAAAGCGACAATTAATGCAACTTGGTTCCTATCAGCTGGAAGAACTCCTCGCGGGTAGATTCACGCTCGAAGGCTCCGATGAAATCGCTCGTCGTGGTCACCGCACTCTGCTTCTGCACACCGCGCATCGACATGCACAAATGCCGTGCCTCGATGACGACAGCCACACCCAAAGGATGCAAGGCGTCGTTGATGGCGTTCTTGATTTGCGTGGTCAGGCGTTCCTGCACTTGCAGCCGACGCGAATAAGCCTCAACCACTCGGGCAATCTTGCTCAAGCCCGTGATATAGCCATTGGGGATGTAGCCCACATGCGCCTTGCCGATAAACGGAATCAGATGATGTTCGCAGAGGGAATACACCTCTATATCCTTGACAATCACCATCTGGCGGTAGTCCTCCTTGAACTTTGCCGACAGCAGGATTTCCATCGGGTCTTGCTCATACCCTTGCGTAAGAAACTGCATTGATTTGGCTACGCGCAAAGGCGTTTTGAGGAGACCCTCACGCTGGGGGTCTTCTCCCAATAGTTCCAGGATGGCCTTGTAGTGTTCCTGAAGCTTGGCAAGCCTTTCCGTGTCATATTTTTCAATGGCTTCGTAGCCGAAACGGTCTTTAAGCCTTTCGTTCATCATCAGCCGATTTTTTGCTTAGGCATTGCCACCGTCGATTGCTGTCCCATGACACACTTGCCGGTAAACTGGGCACCGACTTCGATGAGAAGTTGCTTTGTGTTCAGGTCAACCTCTACCTTTGAAGTAGATTTCAAGGCGGTCAATTCCTCGGTATTGATCGTTCCCTTCACCACGCCTGCAATTTCAGCTTGCTTGCAGTTCAGGTCGCCTTCAATGACTCCAGTCTGTCCGACGGAAATCTTTCCGTTCGATTTCACTGATCCAATCAAACGGCCGTCAACGCGGATGTCGCCGTTCGACTCGATGTCACCTTTGAACGTGGTGCCGTTACCGATGAGGTTCCGTGCAGGTGATTCCATTATAGCCATAATACTTCGTTTTATTTGTTGTTGTTTTCAATGAATTGTATGTATTCGTCCAAATCCTTGGACTGATAAAAGACAGGGTAATTCTTGCTTGAGATTGGTTTGATCTTGTACTTCGACGCGTCGATGCCACCGAAGACATAATCGGTGAGGAACATCGAGGTGATGTAGTCGGTGGCCTTGGCCTCGCTCTCGAAGTTCCCGATGGTGACTATGCTGTGTTCGCCATCGAGTTCGACGCTCTTGATGGTGAATGTCCTCGTCCGGTGTTCCTTCTTGTTGAAGTCGCTGATACGCACCTTCAACGGCTCGACGCGAACCGTTTTGGAGTCGCACACAATCAAGACAAAATGCTCTGAGTTGGGCTCGTAGGTGTAGGGCGTTTCCTTCTTCACCTCGGGCTTCTCGCCGCCTTCCTTGTCGATTTCAGTCAACACCAGGCCCAGATGATACTCTTCATTGATATTGTTGAGCACCTGGCGGGCGTATGGCGTGATGCTGCTGTTGGGATAGGTACGCACCAAATCATACAGGGCGAAAGCCATGGTGTCGATAGAAACCAATCGTCCTTGCGCCACGGCATGGAGGAACGCGAAACGCGGTATCAATGCGGTATCGGCCTCGTAGAGCTGCATGGCACGTTCGGCGTTCATCTTCACGCGGTAATACTGCCCTTGCTCAAAGGCTTCGTAGGTCTTGGAATAAAAGTCGGACGAGGCCCTCTCCTGCTCTTGCAACTTCTGGAAGTATTCCGGGTCGTTGATGAACTGGGCATAACTCGAAGTGGGATACTTGTCGAAGATCTTGCCCTTGTAAACCAAAGACTGTTCCTCATGGTTGAGGTCTTTGTGCATCTTATAGAGGGCATACCATGTGGGCAATTCCTTCTCGTTGTTAGGATAGCGCGTGTCGAGTTGCTCATACGACTCGATGGAACGCGGCAGGTCGTTGAGGCGGTCCATATAGAGGAAGCCCAAATGATACAAGCCGTCGGCGATGAGCGAGTCGCACACTTCCTTTTGGTCCATGGTGAAGGGCAGGTCTTGCAGGTAATATCCCCTGTCATGGTTGGTATAGTTGACAACTGAATCTTGCTTGGCATCCTTGCCTTCGAGTTCTTCACTACTTTCTTCGCCATGGAAGGCCATGTCGAGGCTACGCTTGTCGCTGATGCGCCAGTTGTCTTCCAGCTTTCGCATGCCCCACTTGCGGGTAAACTCGGTGACACCCCTCGATACTGCCGTCTGATTGTAGAAATACCACGAAGTCCCGGTGTTGTTGGTCGGTTCGGAGGTCTTCTCTTTCTCGTCTCCCCCAACCGTCGAGCCCATCAGTGCCAGTTGCTCCTCGTATTCGCGCTGTTGTTTTTCCATCTCCTCTTGCTCGATGACTTGGGCGATGATACGGTCGATGAGCCTATTCCTCGAAACTGAATCCATGGCGGCCACACGCAATAGGCTATCCTGGTCGCGGACCACGCTGGCATACATCACCAATTCGTTCAAGGTCTGGGAGATGTTCATGATGCTGTCGTAGCCTTCATACTCGCGGTTCATGCTGGTGACGGCGGTGTCGTAATAGGCCTGGGCCAGCTCATACTCATTGCGTTCGAAAAGCATGGAGGCCGCTTTCAGCGACGACTGCATCCTTTGGATCTGGTTGTCCTTATAGGCCGCCACCGACTTGCGCAGATAGCGGATGGCCTTGGCTTCATCGCCTTCACGGAGCGCCAGTTCGGCCATAGTGTAATAGATGCGGTCGCAATAGTCCTCGTTGTTGGGGTCGCGAAGCATCTTGTTCAACATCTTGTAGAGTTCGGAAGCGTTGTCGATAGTTCCCACCTTGGCCATGTTCATCTTCGACTCAAACACCATTTGGTAAACCGGATTGCGTTTGATGACCTTCTTGAACTGCGCAGTGGCACGTTGCGAGTCGCCCTGCAACATGTAAATCTGTCCCAAGATGAACATGGCACGCGTGCGCAGGTCACGGTCCTTGTTCATCAAAATACCGCTTTTCAGGTATCTGACAGCGTTGTTGTAGTCTTTCACCGCGATATAGTAATCCGCAATGGTGAAGTCGATGTTGCGCATCAGCTCTTTTGGCTGTTTGCTCAAGCCCGCGGTCTTGGCCTGCAGCTGCTCGATCATGGCCACCGCCTTGGGATATTCTTCGGTCTGTATGTAGGTTTTAATCAGCCACATATTGGCCACGTAGGCGATGTCGTTGTAGTCGAACTCGGTGGCGACGAAATCGAAAGTACGCTTGGCGGGGATATAGTCATGCTTGTAGAAATGCGCCTTGCCCATGACGAGATAGGCATCATCAATCCATTTCACACGCTCGCGGCTGCCGAATACCATCGAATGCTTCTGCACACAGATGGAGGTCTTCTCCAAGGCGCGGTCCATCGCCGAGTTCATCGACATGCCGTCCTGCTTGGTTCCATAATTGTAAACACGCAGTACCTTCGAATAGTCGTCCTTCACCGCGGTTCGCAGCTGTTTGTCGCCTTCGTCCAGACTCTTTTCTCCGTTCCAATAGATGTTGTAATGGCTCGTCAGGTTATGATACATACGACGCGTCAGCGTGTTCTTCTTGGTGGAGCAGCCGCAGAAAAGCAGCAGTCCAAGAACACAGCCTAACGTCAATACTATAGTTGTCTTTCTTTGCACTTTGTTGTCGTTTTAAACAATAACTCGATTACGCCCCGATTATTTCAATACCCAAAAGAAATGTCAATAACGCAATCCGTACCATTTCCTGGCCTCCATGAGCAGCAACGTGTCGGAAGGGTTCTCCAGCACAGACTTCATCTGCAAGGCCAAGCTGTCGTTGGTGTTCTTGAACTCGGTGAGCAAGAGCCTGTCGAAATCGGCGACACGGCTGTTTTCGATGCCCAAGCGCTGGTTTTCGATGGCCTGTGCAGCCTTCGACTTATACTCCTCCATGCCGAAATACTTCATCAGGTTTTGGACGTATCTCAAACTGTCTTCCGACCAATCCACCGCCACGGGCTCGGTGAGCGACGTCAGCGCATATTTCTCGCAAAGCTCGGGCAGTTCGGCCTTCATGTCCTCAATCTGGTGGGCGAAGTCGACGGCCAGACGTTCGGCACGTTCCTTCTCCACGTTCGCCTTGATTTTGGGCAGATAGATAAAGCCCAACACGCCAACGGCGATGGCCACAGCGGCAAAGAGGATGATTTTCACCACCGAACGGCCCTTGCCCACTGCCGACCTGACTTCGGAAATCGTCTCGAAACGTTGTTCTTTCGAGAACTGGGTGCAATGCGTGGCAGTGGCGTTATACTGATGGGTGATATTGCGCTCGCCGATAAACTCCATAATCTTGCCCAAGGAATAGATGTCGGCGCGAGAGTCGACATCCTCGCCCTTGATGATTTCGGGGGCCACAAACTCCATCTCCTTGATGAGCAGCTCGCGGTCGGCGTCCTGTTTCGTCTCCGGAATGCCGATGTCGATCAACTTGACGTGGTAATCATTGCTTGTGATCATCACGTTTTCGGGCTTCAGGTTGCTGTGCACGATCCGATTGCGATGCAGATACTGCAATCCGTCGCAAATCTCGACCAAGATACTCTTCACCTGTTTCTCGGAGAGGGTGCCCACGCGCACATGCTCAGCCAATGACTTGCCTTCGATAAACTCGAAGACGATGCAGTCGCCCAGGCCTTGGATGGTGACGAAATCAAGGGCTTTCCTGATATACTTGTTATCGAGCATACTGGTAGTCTCGTACTCCTGGCGTAACGAGGCTCTGCAAGCCGCATCGCGCGCACATTCAGGCTTCAAGGCCTTCAAAACGACCCTTTTGCCGCCATAGCGGGCCGTGAAAACGCGGCTGTTGCCGTAGCGCGAAGTATAAAGCGGCTTGATTTCGGAATAATCCTTGGATTGGATAGGTGCTTCCTGTCGGGGTTGGTTCTCAATCCTGTCTTGCACAGCCGTCTCAGCTTGATTCTGCCCCAAAACGCCCTCATTTTCAGGCTCGTTATTCGAAAAGTTGTTTTCTGACATCTTCAAATGTATTTAACTACGTTGAAATCTCCGATGGACTCCACAGGGACTATGCTTTCGTCGGATTCCATCTTGCGATTTGGGCGCAAATATAGTTCATTTTTCCGAACCTACTGCAAAAGTGGTCGGGAAAAAAATTTTTGGAAGAAAAACGTCCTCTTACTTTACCTCTTCGAGGCTTTTCGTCATCATGATGTCGTTGTTAATGAGATAGATTTCAGCACTTGAATGATGCGGCCCTTCGACAGGCTCAGG